>VOFD01002828.1_pt1 | contig 35293 bp, 47 predicted proteins | sample 5384101 | NCBI WGS metagenome assembly VOFD01 (sample SAMN12384723, study PRJNA508395) | human gut metagenome | isolation source: healthy gut C | host: Homo sapiens
AGATCCTGGATCTGTGCGATTTGCCTTTCCATAATTCTCCATCACCTTATCTGTTTTCATGTTGACGATAATGCTGATCTTCTGTTTCAGGTGGTCATAGGCAATGACCTTATCGAAAAGCATCATATCATAGTCATTGAAGGTTCCTTTTTGATCTTCAGCTTCGGCTCTGCGTATCCGATCATCGCATAAGCAAAATATCCGACAAATCCTCCGGCAAATGGTGGCAGTCCGGCAAGCCGCGGCGCTTTATAATCTTTCAGGATCTCCCCAGCACTTCAAGCGGTTTGTCTGTCACCTTTTCCGTTTCTTCGCCGTCCTTTTCTATCGTTACTTTTTCCACAACTGCATTTTACACGCATCACGGATCAAACCCAGGAAGAATAACGTCCCCACTTTTTCGCCTCCTCTACACTCTCCAGCAGATAATAGCGTTTGCTGACTGCTGCGAGCTTCCGTAGAAGTGTGATCGGTGTAATAACATCTGCGTAGATTTCACGGCAAACCGGAATGATGTCATAATCCGGTGCCATTTTTAAAATTTCATCACAATCTGGGTACATGATTCTTTCCTCCTGAATTTTCGTTGTTGTTTTTATGTTGAGTAAGCTTGTTTTGAATGATTTACACCGGGCGTGCGTCTTACACACCTCGATTACGCTACGCTGCATCTCGGTCGTGTGAAGACTGCTTATACGTCCTGTAAAGAATCATTCTTTGTGCGAGCACAAAATGATTCTTTTTTCGGACGTGCACGCCCTCTTTGTAGCACATAAAAAAGAGCGTTTTGTCCTCGTATAAGTTTTTCACTTATACGGGACAAAAAGCTCTTGAAATTCTACTTGCGGTACCACCCTTATTGTCGGTCTGCGCCGACCTCTCAACTGCGTACTGACATACACATCTCCTTGGTAACGGGCGAGCATCCCGTCAGCGTCTACTCCTGCTCTGCAGTTTCAAGCTGCCCTCACAAGTCCATTCGGTAAAAACTGTTACTACTGCCTTTCCACCATCGGCAGCTCTCTGGAAATAAATATCTTTACTTACCTCTTGTTCATCGGTTTATTGCTTTAATTAGTTGTAGTATATGCTGACATTTTCCATTTGTCAACTGATTTTTTATTTATTTTTGCAAAATTCCGCAATTGTCTCAATTACTTTGTTCATCTGAAATGGCTTCGGCAGATGTGCATTCATTCCTGCTTCCATACATCTTCTGGCATCCTCTTCAAATGCATTCGCCGTCATTGCAATGATCGGAATATCTTTGCATCCTGCCGGTTCATCGTGCGGATCCTTTTTCGTTGCAGTGATTCCATCCATGTTTGGCATCATGATATCCATCGGGATCGCATCAAAAAGTTCCCGGTTCACTTCCGACAAATGCATCGACCGCCTGCTGTCCATCCTTCACCAGAGTAATGTGAGCGCCTTCATCCTTCAGCAATACCTCTGCAATCTCCGCATTCAGCTCATTGTCTTCCGGTAGCAGAAGACTGAGTCCAGAGATACTCGGAGTCTCCTCTTCCGGAAGCTCTCCACCTTTTCTTTTCCTGTGCCACCTCGAAAGGGAAGCGTGATGATAAATGTACTGCCCTTTCCCTCTGTACTGCTCACTTCGATTGTAAATTATTCATTTTGTGGACAAGTGTATTGACAATTGCCATTCAAGTCCGGTCCCGTTATAAACACTTCTTTGCGTCCGTATGCTCCTGCGCAAACGGTTCAAAGATATTCAGGAATTCCTGGCTCATCCTCTTCCCGTATCTGAAATGATCCATCGATAGGTGACAATTCCATCCTTTAACCCTAAATTTTTCCAGACGGATCTTTACTTTTCCACCAACCTGATTATATTTCACACAGTTCCCATACACATTCAGGGAAAAGCTGACGGACATGTAATGCACTCGCATACACATACAGGAACTCTACCTTATCCGATGTTCTGTCATACTCTATGTTAACACCTGCTTCTGCTGCACGTTGCTCCATGATCGTCAGAATATCCCGCGATAACTCATTTAAATTTACCACCTCATGTGCCAGAACCATCTCTCCACTTTCCAGTTTGCTCATCTGCAGCACATCATTGATCAGTGCCAGAAGATGATTGGCTGCTACCAGCATTTTCTCCCGGTTTTTATCTACCTGTTCTCTGTCGTCCGGATGCTTCGCGTCAATCTTAAGTAAACCGATAATTCCATTTAACGGTGTCCTTATATCGTGGCTCATCCGGGAAAGGAATCCTGTCTTCGCAGTGTTCGCCGCCTTCGCTTCCTCTGCCGACTTTTTGATTTCTTCTGCGTAACGCGCCTCCTTTATAACTCCGCATTCCACGTTGCCAGTACAGCATCGCGATCAGGACCGCAAGGAGTGCACCTAACAGACTGTTCAGCCAAAGCTGTGATTTGGAATACCATCCTTCTTTCGGGCATATTTCAAAATACCAGGTATCATTGAACCTCACATACGACTTCCAGGGCATTATCCATCACCGGTTCCTCGCATTGCGCAATCGTGAGCTTTTTACCTGTGACAGGATTCTTTTTCCATACCTGATAATGATAAGATGCTTCCTCCAGCTTTTCCAGCTTAACCTCATCTATAAATTTCTCCCAGTCAATAACCAGAATCGTAAATCCCCAGAATTCTTCCTGCCCGTTTTTCTCCTTTCACATAGACCGGATCGAATAATAATGCGCCATCTCCGCCCTGCACCAGCTGAAACGGACCTGCGATCGTATATTCTCCACTGTTTTTTGCGATTGTTGCACTTGTCTTCCGATCCGGGTCAGTAAGCATGTCCAGTCCCATTGCTTCTTCATTCCCACTCAGCGGATACACAGACGATACGGTGCCGCCTTTTGCCAGTTCGATCACATCGATCACATCATCATCGGCCATCATAAACCCGGAAAGCTCCGTAAAATGTTCATCGGATATCGTACTTCCGGACTCAATGATCTGTTTCAGCAGATCGGATTTTGACAGATATTTATTAATCTGCGCCTCTATTCTCCGGACTGTAGCCTCCGCTGTATACGTCGCTTTTAATTTTTTCTTCATTTATGCGGTTCATTATCTGCAAATGCACCGCACAATTTATCCTGATAAACATAACAATAAATACCAGTATTGTCTTGTTCCGGATTCTCCCAGTATATTTTTTTCTTATCCATAGCTGTATTTTCTCTTAGTTGTCCTCCAGAGCAAACTCTGTAAATTTCTCCATCTCTTTGTTTTGAACTTGTTTTTATGATAGAAAATCTGACGATACATCGTATTTCTATATCTTTCACATCCAAAAGTGTGAGTTTCTTTTTCTCAATATCATCTTCCACTGCAAAACGCGGCAGGAATGAAACGCTCCCCCACGCATCAGCATTTTTTGATAAATGCAGTATCACTGATCTCCAGCATCGGAGAAAGCTCTTTCTTCTTTAACGCCAGCTGACCATCAAGTGCCTGCCTGTAATTGGCATTGCGCTCTGTAAGATAAAAAGGCTTTTTCAGCAGATCATCACAATAAATTTCTTTCTTTTGCCAATCGATGACTGACCGATGTCACAAACATAACCGGTTCTGCCTTCTCCATCACCTGATCCAGTTGCTGTCCCATCTTGGTGTATCCAGAATATAAATCAGATCCAGTTCATTATGTTCCATCATCTGGATCAGTTTTTCCGGAGAATCTACCGTGATCCGGATAGAAACCCTGGGATACTGTTCCCTGAATTTTTATGATCTTTGGAAATTTCACCGTACACAGAGACTCGATCGTCCTGATGTGAAGTGGATTTTTCAATTCATCCGTATCATTCATGGATGCTTTTGCCTGATGAACATCATAAAGGATCCGGTTAGCATGCTCCAGAAATTCTTCCCCTGCGGAGTAAGCACCACTTTCTTTTCCTGTCCTGTCGAACAGCCTTTTTCCCAAGTTCGTTTTCCAGCTGGCGGATCTGAACCGTCACTGCCGACTGCGAATACCCCAGCATCTCTGCCGTTCTGGAAAAGCTCTGCATCTGCGCGATCTGTATAAAAAGTCTGTAATTGACGTAATTCCATCTTCTAACTCCATTATGAAAAATTTTCAACATCTTCATAAAATCTATGAATTTGTTTCACTCATAAGTTGATGGTACAATATAACTAATAAGACGTCAATCCTTTTTACGTACGTGAAACTATTATTTTACAGGAGGTTTACTATGTCCTTTATCAGTGTTTTTTGATGTCATGGGACCGAATATGATCGGACCATCCAGCTCCCCATACTGCAGGAGCTGCCAGAATCGCTCTGCTTGCAAGAAAGCTTCTCACCGGTTCTCTTAAAAAGTAGAATTTACCCTTTATGGATCTTTTGCCAAAACCTATCATGGTCATGGTACGGACCGTGCTCTTCTCGGCGGTATTATGGGGTTTGCCACCGATGACGTGCGCATCCGCGATTCCTTCCAGATCGCAACAGACAACGGAATCGAATATTCTTTCATTCCGAACAACGTAGAAACCGACGTGCACCCGAATACCGTTGATATCCTGATGGTAAATGAAAAAAGGGCAGGAGATGACGATCCGCGGAGAATCTCTCGGCGGCGGAAAAAGCCCGCCTGTGCCGGATCAACGGTGTAGAGGTTGATTTTACCGGAGAATACAGCTCGATCGTCGTTGTCCAGAAAGATGCACCGGGCGTTGTTGCTTACATTACCAAATGCCTCAGCGAACTTGGAATCAATATCGCATTCATGCGTCTGTTTCATGAATCCAAAGGAAATACCGCTTATACCATCGTAGAATCCGATGATCTGGTACCGGAAGATATCGCAGATACAATTAGAAGAAACAAAAAAATGTATACAACGTTATGGTTGTTCAGATGTAATTGGAAGGAGAATACAGATTATGGATTTTAGAAATGCAAAAGAATTATTAAAAGTCTGTCAGGAACAGAACCTTTCAATTTCTGCTGTAATGCTTCAGAGAGAGCTCACAGAGGGAGAACAGGATCCGGAAGAGACAGACCGCAAAATGGATCGTGTTCTTGAGATCATGAAATCAGCCGCTTCTACTCCGATCCATACCCCGGTCAAATCCATGGGCGGACTGATCGGTGGCGAAGCAAAAAATCTCAGATCACAAAGATGCCGGAAAAAGTCTTTGCGGGGATCTTCTGGAAAGAGCTGCCATTTACGCGATGGCAACTCTGGAAACCAATGCTTCCATGGGTGTGATCGTAGCCTCCCCCGACTGCCGGATCTGCCGGTATCGTTCCGGGACTTCTGCTTGCCCTCCAGGAAACCTATGATCTTTCCGATGAACAGATCAAGCAGGTCTTTATAATGCCAGCGCAATCGGTTATCTTGCTATGCGCAATGCAACTGTCGCCGGAGCAGTCGGCGGATGTCAGGCAGAAGTCGGAATCGCATCTGCAATGGCGGCATCCGCAACCGTTGAACTGATGGGCGGATCCCCGAACAGTCCCTTGCCGCAGCATCCACTGTTCTTATGAACATGCTCGGTCTGGTCTGCGACCCGGTCGGCGGACTGGTCGAATATCCTTGTCAGAACCGTAATGCTGCCGGTGTGGCAAATGCAACGATCGCTGCAGAGATCGCCCTTTCCGGAGTACGCCAGCTGATTCCATTCGATGAAATGCTGGAAGCTGTGTACACTGTAGGAAAGCGTCTTCCGGCAGAGCTTCATGAGACAGCCCCTCGGCGGATGCGCAACGACACCTTCTGCATGCGCAGCCTGCCATATGTGTGATTAAGCTGTGTAATGTTTTGCAAATATAGACCAACACACACTGCTTGCAATTTTACGATATAAAAAGCTTTGGCTTTTTTATAAATGAAAAAGCTTCTTTTTCAGAAACGGCCCTCCTGTTTTTCTGAAAAGAAGCTTTTTTGTTTACTTATTTTGATTTTCTCACTTACTATCATGACATCTCATAATAATGTGCATAAATTCCACCCTGCTCAAGCAATTCATCATGATTTCCCCTGTTCAGCGATTCCATTATTTGCAACCACAAGAATCTCATCTGCATTGCGGATCGTAGAAAGCCGGTGAGCGATCGTGATCGTGGTCCGGTTCTTCGCAAGCTCTTCCAGGCTCTGCTGGATCCAGCGCTCACTCTCATTGTCAAGCGCACTGGTCGCCTCGTCCAGAATGAGGATCGGTGGGTTCTTAAGAAATACTCTTGCAATCGAAATCCTCTGCTTCTGTCCACCCGACAGACGGGTTCCTCGTTCTCCTACAAAGCTGTCATATCCATCCGGCAGGGACATGATAAATTCATGGATATTTGCCTTCTTCGCCGCATCGATGATCTCCTCCATCGTTGCGCCCGGTTTTCCATAAGCAATATTTTCCCTGATCGATCCACAGAACAGATAGACATCCTGCTGTACCAGCCCGATCTGGCTTCTCAGACTTTCCAGTGTCAGCTTTTTCTTACATCCTGCCCGTCGATCGTGATCACACCTCCGGTCACATCATAAAAATCTCGGAAGCAGGGAACAGATCGTCGTCTTTCCACTTCCAGACGGTCCCACAAGGGCAATGGATCTGCCAGCCGGGATCTTAAAGGATACCCGATCCAGTACCGGCGTATCATCGTCGCTGTAATGGAAAGAAACATCTTTATATTCCACTTCACCCTTTACATTTTCAAGCGGCTTCGCATCCGGTGCATTTACAATCTCCGGCTCCGTCTCCACAACATCCAGAAAGCGCCGGAAACCGGAAAGACCTTTCTGAATCATTTCCGTAAGCTCCACCAGAATCTGGATCGGGCTGATGAAAATTCCGATATACAGTGCATACATGGCAAGATCTGCAGCTTCCATTTTCCCCATGTGCGATCAGCCATCCACCGAACACTAATGTGATCAGATACATCATTCCCTGAAGAAAAGATTGCCGCTCATAAAGCTTCCCATACAATGATAGTTTGCATCTTTGGATACCAGAAATCCTTCATTGCTTTTCTTTGAATTTCTCCCGTTCAATCTTTTCATTTGCAAAAAGACTGCACCACACGGATTCCCGCAAGCGTATCCTGAAGACTCGAATTAACATCCCCTGATCTTACGCCGGTTGTCCATGAATGTCGCCTGCATCTGACGGTTCTGCTTATAAGAAAAAGATCAGCATAAATACAACCATCACAAGCAGCGGAACCGCCAGCCTCCAGTTGATAAGAAACAAAAAATATGAACGATCCGACAATTTTGATCACAGATATAAATAAATTCTCCGGTCCATGGTGTGCAAACTCGGAAATGTCAAACAGATCCGATACCAGCTTGCTCATCATCTGCCCGGAATTATTCTGGTCATAATATGAAAAAGAAAGTCTCTCATAATGATCAAATAACTTCTGGCGCATATCCTGTTCCATATGTGCCCCCATCATATGGCCCCTGATAACTGACATAATATTTACAAAACGTCTGTATGATATACATCACAAGCAAAGCCAGTCCGATCGGCAAAGTGCTCCAAGAATCTGTGACGGATCCTCTATAAATAAAGTCTTTGTCAGTGATCGTAAAATCTGTGGAAATGCAAGATCCACCAGACTGATGATCGCCGCACAGATCAGATCCAGAAAGAATACTGTCCTGTACGGCGCATAATATTTTACAAATTTTTTCAGTGTATGCATCACTTTCTTTTGTGCAATGTCCGATTCCCTGTTTTATCACACTTTACCTCCTTTTGTCCCCAAAATCATATATTGTTATTATATCTGAATCTTTCGTTATTTCCACCTTATTCTCAAATTACTTTTGGAATTTCCTTTCCTTCATCTTTTTATTCTGCTGTTTTTATGCTATGATAGGACGGATTGTTATGAGAGTAACTTATTTATTTTACTTGAAAGGGGTATTTCTATGAATTTTGTAACAAAAAAAGCTGGAAAGGCATCTTACTTTGTCTGGTCATCGCCGTTCCATGCTGGGTCCTCGGACAGACATTTCCGATCATCGGCGGACCGGTATTCGGTATCCTTGCCGGAATGATCATCACTTTATTATTAAAAGACAAATCCATGTTTCAGGACGGTATTATTTTTGTGTCAAAGAAGGTTCTTCAGTACGCAGTAATCCTTCTCGGTTTCGGACTGAATCTCTCCGTGATTCTGGAAACCGGAAAACAGTCACTGCCAATTATCATAACGACGATTTCAACATCCCTGATCATTGCATATCTGTTACATAAAGTTATGCATGTACCGGGAAATATTTCCACACTGGTCGGTGTCGGATCTTCCATCTGCGGAGGCTCTGCAATTGCCGCAACAGCACCGGTCATTGATGCGGATGATGAAGAAGTTGCACAGGCAATCTCTGTTATCTTCTTTTTTCAACATGCTCGCCGCACTGTTCTTCCCGTCACTTGGTGCACTGCTTGGATTCTCAACCAAAAGCGGAGAAGCCTTTGGATCTTTGCCGGAACTGCGATCAACGATACCTCTTCCGTAACCGCAGCGGCTTCCACCTGGGATTCGCTCTACGCGCTCGGTTCTGCCACACTGGATAAGGCAGTTACGGTCAAACTTACCAGAACGCTCGCGATCATCCCGATCACACTGGTTCTCGCATTTATCCGGACACGCAGCTCCAAAGCCGAAGGCAAGAAAGTGGAATTTAAGAAGATTTTCCCAATGTTCATCCTCTACTTTGTTCTCGCTTCCGTGATCACAACGATCGCAACTTCAGCCGGCGTATCCGCAGATGTATTTACTCCGCTGAAGACACTCAGCAAGTTCTTCATCGTCCTCGCCATGAGTGCAGTCGGTCTGAATACAAATATCATCAAGCTGATCAAAACCGGCGGCAAACCACTCGCTCTTGGTTTCTGCTGTTGGATCGGCATTACGATCGCCAGTCTTTCCTTGCAGCATGTGCTGGGAATCTGGTAAATGAAAATCTTTCTCATACTTCAAAAGCCTTGCATAAAGCAAGGCTTTTTCTATAATACGTCTTGCCGATGCCAGCAAGCTGTTCCTCTTATTATCCTTATATCTTACACAATTGCTTCCAAAATCCTTTTCCCATGATACTCCAAGTCCTGGATTCCGCTCTTCTTATTTTTATTAAAATTGAAGCTTAACAAATATCCTCTGTCCTGCTTATAGTATTCCAGATATTCAAACAGCTGCTCTTCCCCTCGCATATGGTATTCGTTTCCACGCCAAATTTTAAGCTCAATAATAAACTGCTTTCCTTTTTTATAGTCAATGATAATATCTGTACGTCTGCTGTCTCGTTCTTGCTTCAATATAATAATTTCCGGTTCCATTGATGATCGGTTTTAAATATAAAAGAAATAATTTTCTTCCATTTTCCTCTATAAATTTCTGATCATTATCTGAATATATCTCTTCATAATATTCATAAAATTTCTTTCATCACCAGATCCATCTGAAGCATTCCCCGACACAATAAACTGATTACGATTTGATGCTGTCTCCATATACAGCTTATTATTCACAGCCATTTCTGCCAAAAACATATCATAAAACTGTGTCTCAAAAATCCGGTTTGCTACTGCAACAATCCCATTCTTATCCTTCAGAAATCCAAATGTCACCCCAGATCAACCATCGGCGTTTCTCTTTTTAAATGGAAAATCAATCCCACTGAAAAAAGAATATTTTGAAGCATCTCCTTTAACTGCGGGTAATCCAAAAGTTTCTTTTGTCATATCATCGAATAAAGTATTTGGTTCTTTTCAAAAGCAATTTAACAGCTGACAGAACTCCTTCTTTTGTCCATGCTTGTTCCGGTCGGATATTCTTCTGTTCCTGCCACTCTTTCATCTACCAGCTGACAGATTCTTTTGAAACAAGATATGGATATCCAGATGTATAATCGTACAGCAATTCTGCAACATCATTTACATTCATCCCCTGTATGATAATCTTCTTCGTATTCATCCAACATCGCCGCTATCTGTTCTGCACTGAAACTCATATCTACCAGAAAAATCAACCGCTATATTCCATGGGCTGTTATATTTTGACTCTTCCTGTGGATGTAATTTTAATTTCAGCGTCTTAATATCATAAACTCCGGCAAGAATAACTGACTGAATGTCTGATCTTTTCCTTGCTGCCATTTTAAATATTTTTCTCTTAAAAGTCCTAAGAAAGACAGGAAAATCTGATTATCTGGTTCTTTTATCCACCCCATCAATCATCGTCAGAATCACTTTCTTCTGACATGCGCTACATAAAGCCGTAATCTCGCTCCAAATGAGCGCATCGGAAACTTTTTCTGACAATGGACTGTTCCACATTGCAATGATTTCTTCCGATACATTCTGTGCTCTCAGACATTCTCCAATATCCATTACCAGTCCTTCTGCCAGACTTTCAAGAGACTGAAAATATTCATCCGCCGCCTCAAAGCTAAGACTTAACACCAGATAGTCTTTTTCTGCAAACAGCGCTCCAGTAAATAAAGCGTTGTCGTCTTCCTGTACTGCCGTGCACGATTCATCGTAAAATAGTTTCCCTTTGCTCAATATAATCTTTTTACGATCCTGTTCAAACTTTTTCGCTGATATCTACCATATAATTTTTTTCCTGAATACAGGTTCCTGTAACACAAAATCGCTTGGTATGAGGAATCCTCCTTTTCGCTTTCTCCATATTTTTACTGGTTACTCAATTTCAAACTCCTCAAACAACTGTTTCTATACTTCCTTATCAGATGCTGCTTTAATCACATCCGACTTTCGCCTGGCTTCTGTCAGCTTTGACAATCAATTTCGACAATTTTTCTTCTCCAAGCTTTATCCCCTTCTGCTGCTCCATTTCCTTTTCTTCCCATGCCTTCATGAATTTTGCCTCCACTCTTTCACTTGACCTGATCTGACAGACCTTTTGATGAAGTAACTGAATCTTCTCACTGTGACACCTTCTGGCAGTTTCATTTGTCGAATGCTCCATATATTTGAGCAATTCAATCAGTTCTGGATTTACACTTTCCGGATGTGTTCCATGACAATTTAAAATATACGCGTCGCTCCATCTTCTAATCTGATACTTTCATCTTCCTCGCATTTCATCCGAAACGTATACTTATACAATCCCTTCCCGAATATATCAAACGGTGCAATTGTAATAATAAACACATTATTTAACGCATTAAAATCAATGCTTCCCGGCTCCATCAGATTACAGTCCAACAATGCCTGATAAAAACGGCTGCGTTTCGAAAATTTTTCGTGTCCTCTTTCTGTGCCTCTGTGTCATATACATTTTTTTTTCTCTTCATCCCATGCATACACATCCAGCCTAATCTGGCGGTTATCCGGAAGCGTCCGTACCTTTTTTTTCCGATTGAGGTGCCGATTTTAAAGATATATCCTTGCTCAAAAATAATATCCAGCACCGCCTTCATATTCTCCGGATCTTCCATTGCCTCATTAAATAGAAATCGGTCTAATAGATTCAGTTCTGCTAATTGTTTTCTTCCCATATAATTCTCCTTTTCGTACTTTGAAAATATTCCGAAAAGAGATTACCTATGATTATATTATCATACCATCCGATCATGTAAAGAGAAAATCTCTTTTTCCGACTTATCTTCCGTTTCTGCTTCATCATCGGGTTCATGCCTGAAACTGGCTCCGAAAATGAGATTTGGCTAAAATAGATACGGTTGCAAACAAATAGATTTTGTTGCGTGAGAATACGGTAACAATTCCACTGAATCTACAATCTCGAAAAATATCGAAATTTAACATATATACTATTTCTTTATGTAAAAAGAGTTCCGCAATGTACTTCAACTATTCATCTATGAAAGATAAAATTTGTTTATAATGCTCAGCTAACTTTTTCTGCCGATTCTAACAATCTTTCTGCCGATTTTTCTGCTGATTGCATTCATTTATACATCAGTCCGAAACTCTTTTTATTTTTTATCACCTACCGCCAATCGTCTCCCCCATCATAACTATCCCATCCCTCGTCCTCACAGACCTCTCTTAAAGACAGGCTCTTTGAAACCACAACTCTCGCCGGCCGGTACACAGCTTTTCTCCAAAGAAATACCCTTTCTGCACTACACTGACAACCCGGTTTTCTTCTACCAGATCAGTCTCCTCTATATGTACCGCCTCATGAATATATGGATCAAATACTGCCCCATTCGCTTCAACCGGCACAACATTCAGCTGATACAAACTCCGCCCAGTGCATTCCGGAAAATCAATCAAAAGCAACTTCTGCTTTATATACTCCATGCGCTTTGTCGTTCTTTCTGCACTGGCAATTCCATACTTATGTTATCCTTCACAGTCAGCATCTTTTCGATCAATGTACTGACCCGGATCGACGTATTTCCTCTCTGGCAGTCCGCAACATTTTCCGTCTGTCCGGCGATCATCCGATTCCTTTCCGAGTGCCAAATCGGTCTTTGCATCATCCAGATGTTCTGCGCCCTGGCAAAATTCATTTCCGGCACGAAGCACATTTTCCACAATCGATTCCGGCACAAAGTCGGCATATATTAGAGAAACGAGTTTCTCTTCATGATATCGATTCAGATTAATTTCGCAGTCTTCTCCTGCCTGCAATACAATTGTGACTGTTCCGCCTTCCAGTCCCACATCAATCCATGCCACCAGCCAGCTTACGTCTTTCGGAAGTTCAGGACATGCCTCTTCCATTTTCCAGGTCCGACTCTTCTTCTGGAACCGGCACTTTCCAGATACAGATTCAGTCTTTTTCCTCGATTCAGAATCCAGCGAAATATTTATCTCATCCGTTTTAATCGGAATCAGCCCTGCTCTCGCTAAAACCAAGTCAGAGGAAAAACATTCCTGTCCGCCTCTGATCGTTTCAATTTCAATCCCAAGCTTCCACGGGCGAAATTGCAAGTAACGTGATATGCTTTGATGCCTTCCCTGAAAGTTTCCCTGCGCCGTTGTCCGTCCGCTGTCCAACAGAAAGTTCTTCATACCTGACGATTCCTGCCCAAGCTCTCTCCTGGATTTCTCTCCAGATCATAACATGCCTTATCAGTCATCTTTGGGTACTTCTCTCCCAAAGTATATTCCAACCCCTTCAAGCATCTTGATTTTATCCGAATGGTCCGAATATTCAATCTTCAGATTCTGCCTCTCATGATTTGCGATCACCCGCACCAGAAATTGCTGGTCATAGTTCATCAATTGCGCTTTTGAAAATGCACATGCTTCCACGATACTCATGCACTGCATCACCTGAAAACCTGCCTTTCCATCGCAGTTCTTACATTCTTCTGCGTCACGATTTCCGGTACAGAAATTGTCACCACACAGTCTTTTATCTATTGCAAATGCAGTTTTTTCAAGCTCTTTTTCTCAGTTCCTTCATCAGATCAATGCAGTATCGTATTCCACAAGGCTCCAATGTCGAATCAACAAGCCTGTCCGCCTCCTGCATAAACGCAAGTACCGAATGCAGATTTTTCTGCCTGATTCATTTTCACATGGACAAGTGCACGACTTCCAACCAGAACCTCTCCCAGATCATCCAGGATATAATATGCCGGGCATGGAAAGAACCGGTCTGTTCTTTCCATCCAGCCAGATCCGCACATGAATCATATCCGTATCCAGGTAAATGCTAAGAACACTGTCAGGCGGTATGGAAAAATTCTGAACGTCTGTACCATTCCGACTGTCGCAGAAGATTCTCCGCATATGCAATTCTCCATGCATTTTCCTCTGCCGTAATCTGATTCTCCGGCTGCGGTCCTTTGCATTTCCTGTTCTTGCGAAATGTTCTGCGCCTGTGCTTTCTTCTGTCCTTGCGCTGCCGCTCTTCCTGCCAGGCTCTCCTGCCCCTGCGTCTTCTGTCCTGGCAGGCTGCCGCTCTTCCTGCCAGACTCTCCCGCCCCTGCGTCTTCTGATCCTGTCCATTCTGAACTTGTACATTCTGAGTCTGTCTTTTCTGTGTCTGCACTTTCTGCGCCCGCGCATTTTCCGCCTTTGTCAACTTTTTCGATTTCTAAAGTGCCTCTAGCATTTCTTTTCCGAATGATAACGCTTCTCCTGTTCAAATGAGTGCCTTTAACACAACCGCTTTGAGCTGCCTGCTTCTTCTCTCTTCGGCTCCGGAATCTCTTTACCCTGCATTCCTAAGTCTGTATGCCGCCTGCATATCCTTTGCTGAAATGGTCCTTTTCCGGCACAAATGGCAGGCGTCCGTCGTTCAGCAGCCAGTAAAGCTAACTCAGACCAAGGAATAGGTATCCCACACTTTTCCTGTATTTCATCTTCTTCGCCACTTCCGGGCCGCCATATACCAGTCCGTTCCAGCCATGGACGCACTCATGGTCTTCTCCATCGTCCGTGCTGATTCCAAAATCCCCCAGCTTGAAATTCCCGAAATCCGACATCATAATGTTGTCCGGCTTGATATCACGGTGAATAATATCTCTCCGCTCACAGATTTCCAACGCACGGCGAATATCGATTCCGAGCTGCACGATTCTGCCTCTGAAAAATGTTTCCTGTTTTCAGGACTTCTTTTCAGTGGTTTCAGTTCCATCCGGATATAAAGTACATCCCGGCCCGTCCGATTTGCACAACTGAAAAATCGTGACAATTTACAATATTGCTGTGCCCCTTAAATTCCAGCATCAGCTGATATTCCTTTGAAAAAATAGTTCTGGATATAGGTATATTTTTCCCGAACCTCTTCTTCCGTCATGCCACTGTTGTAATCATCATCCAGATCAGACTCTCTTTCGGAATCCGGATAACCTTCATTGCGGTAAAGTTCTTCTTCTCCAAAGAAATCCTGCTCAATCTCATAGACGGTTCCAAAACCGCCTCCGCCTAACCTGCGCACGATCTTCCAGTCTTTCCATGGAATCTGGTTTTCATAATTATTCATCGTTTTAGTTTCTCCTGTTTCATTTGAAATCTTTATCTTTCAATTAACTTTCCATTCGCATCATATACTCTAAGTTGTTGTCCTGTTGCACCACTTTTCCGTTTCTACCTCTTCATATTTCCCATATTCTTTAACATTTCCTTGTGCATCATATATTGTATAATCAGGAAATTTACCATCTTCAGCTTTTTTCATAAAATACTATATTCCAAAAACATTTCCTTTTTCATCATACACCGTATTTTTAACCTGATTATTGTCGGAGTCATATTCTGAAATACGATAACTTTCTACCTTCCCTGTTCCATCACAAAGCGTTGACTTAATGTTATTTCCATTTTCATCGTATTCCATTTTATACATAAAGAAACATTGCGGTATATTAGAATTAGTAGTTTTTACCAAGTTTTTCAGGAGAAAATAGTCGTATTCGTCATGTCGCAAAAGTCTACTATTTGTTACGCTTTGTTTCATCTAACTCCTTACATCTGCGATAAAAAAGTAGCCGGACTGATTTCCAAATCTTTTTTGCTTTTTCTGATGGAGATTTCTCCTTTTTCCACATCTCAAAATACAGATTAAATTCTTCAGGAAGTTCGTTCTTCCTGCGTCCAAACCGAATCCCCATTTGCCTTTGCGATCGCGATTCCTTCTGCCTGCCTCTGTCTGATAAAAATCCCGCTCGGTCTCAGCAACATATGCAAGGATCTGAAGCACCAGATCTGAGATAAACACTCCAATCAGGTTTTTCTCTGTGCAGGTCAGTATTAGGAGTGGCATATCGAGAACCTCAATATCCTCCTATTTCCTTTGTCAGGTATCTCCATTGTTCCAGAATCTCACCGTAATTTCTCCCTGAGACGGTCGATGCTTTTCTGACCAGTACATCTCCTTTTTAGTTTTCGGATCATTTTCCTGTAAGATGGTCTTGAAAAAAAAATCATGCCCCGAGATCTTATCGATAAAAATATTTTTCGGTTGACCTCAGCATTTTCAAGTGCAAGATACTGCCTGTCCGGATTCTGATCTCTTGACGATACCCTGATGTATCCATATCTTTTTCCACTCGTAACTGCCTCCTCTTTCTTTCCTACCTGAAGAAGCATACTACATGATATATGCATATGAAAAAAAGCGTTGACTTGTTTTTGAATTTCACACTTTCAAATCAAATTCTAACTCATTATGCTATCCAGACTTCCTCAAAATCCCATTTATAGTGAAAAAAGGCAGCATACAGAATTTTTGCTCTGTATGCTGCCCTCATTATATGGTGTATTTGAAAGTTTTTAGCGTGTTGTCATTATCCTTCGATACTGATATATTTCTTCTCTTCTACTGCCGGTTTTGCTTCTTTCTTTGGAACAAACAGGGTCAGGATACCATGTTTGAACTCAGCCTTGATATCTTCTTCCGTGATATCTTCACCTACATAGTAGCTTCTGCTGGCAGGCTCCTGCGTAACGTTCACGGCGGATGTACTTACCAGTTTCTTTCTCCTGTTCATCCTGATCAAGTCCTTTGGCATGCGCTGACGGTTAGATATCCGTCATTCAGTCCTGCTGTAACTTCATCTTTCTTGAATCCGGAAGATCGATCTCCAGTTCATAACCATCTTTTTTCTCTTTGATATCTGTCTTCATCAGATTGCCTGCATGATGTCCGTACAGTTTTTCTCTGGATCTTTACGATCTGCTTTATCATCATAAAATGGTAAATTAAAGAAATCATCAAATAAGTTATCATTAAAAATACTAGGCATTAACATAAGTCGTTCCTCCTTTTATCTGAACTTTACGAATTTTCTTTTTTAAGCGGTCTTCCTTTGAAGTCCGGCAGTTTGAACATTTATAATCATTCTTCATTATCCTTCAATGGAAATGTGTTTTTTTGTTTTCCACAGCCTTCTCTCTTCCTTTTTTCGGAACCAGCATCTTCAGAGTACCGTTTTCAAATTTGGCTTTGATATCTTCCTGTCTGTTACCGCATCACCTACATAAAAGCTTCTGCTGCAGGAACCAGTGTAACGTTCACGGCGGATGTACTGTTCGTCTGGCACTGATTGTCAGATAACCATCCTGCAATGTTGCCTTTACATCTTCCTTTTTCACTCCCGGAAGGTTCATTGTAATCTCATATCCATGTTCGGTATCTTTCACATCCGTTTTCATCAAACCATTTGACTCCGCTTCATTTCTTACGAATTCTTTTCTGAAAATATCATCAAATGTTTTCTCCAAAAATACTAGGCATTAACATAAACCAATCATCTTTCAAAAGAGTTTTATTAAAAATTTTAGGCATCAACATTCTGTCTCCTTTGAAGTGTTGTTGTCATCTGAACACTGGTCGGTGGAAACCTTTTTTTTGTTCCCCCCTTTGTCCTTTGTAATATCTATCTGTACTATAGTATTTTTGTGAACGTTTTTATTCATTCAGACTTTCCTATGTCACTTTAGGTTGGGTGCACACCATACTCTGCACGAAATGCAGATGAAATTTGTTCGATTCGATAGTCAATTTGTAATGCTATTTTCCTTTATATCACATCGCAATGCCAATTCCGGTAATCGGTCAGTCTCAATAATCATTTCAACATTCTGGCAAACCCTTCCGGATTTTGGATTTGATATTGCATATGATTAAATCCCTCAAAAACGGAAAGTTACCGTGTATAGGTCTGCATCACTGCATTCCTATATTTAAAATGTTCTTCTTTACTTCCAAATTCCCAGAATGTATGTTTCTGCAATTCTTCTGACAGTTCTGGAAATATTTTATCTTCCAGGCTATCTGTCCATTTGTCTCCTCAGATTCCCATACGTCAAGTTCTTTCCTGCCTCTATAAAATAGGGTTTGATTTTATTATCGTCACACCACATGATTTTCTTTAGTGTTTTCCTTTTGACCAATATAAACTTTTCATTGCTATATATAAGAACGGGACCATGATTCTGCGTGTTGTCTTTCAATCTGTGCAAACTGCCCGCCATCAAAAAACATGCTTTACTGTTTTTTTATCTCTGTCCAGGAATGCCATGGCGAGATCTGCACCAATCGAAGATGCAACCAAGTTCTATCTTTTTGATTCCATGATTTTCCAGAAATCGTACAATTTGCTTTGTATCTCATCTCTTTTTGTGATATCTCTGTCCGGGCAATACACGGTTGATGTTGGCATAATGCAATAATATTTTTCCGCCATTTTCTCTGCAACCGGCATACTACTTTCCCCAATTACTCCCATTGCATGGAAAAACAAGATGACTGATTTGATTTATTTCCTATTGTTTTAAATACCATACTTCCACCTTCTGTCTATTTTTTATCTATCTACTGCACTCTTCCATTTTGCAACAGCATTTCTTACCCGCCAGTCAATATCCAGACGTGCTCTGCGACATTCTTTCGGATATTTTCTTGCTGCCTGAAATGCCAGTTTCACAAAGATTCAGAACCAATTGGCAACATTGTCTTTAACATGCTCTCCGGAAAAACGAAATGGGTTCCATGCTCATAAATGACATAATCCAATCTGCATGTGTATGTGAATGTTCTTTTCATACGCTGCTTCATACGGCGGATATATTTTGCAGTATCCCACAACACATCATCTTCCGCGCCAATCAGCAATAATGCCCATGAATTTTTTCAATCTTAATCATTTCTTCTTCTGATTGGATAAACTGCTTCCGAATCATCAAACAGTTTCCTCGAATTAATCATATCACCGGTCCGCTTTGTTTCTTCTTCAATCACATGCCAGTAGTCGGATGTTTATAACAAAAGGCATATACGGAAGCGGTTCTCCTTTATACGAAAAAAGTGATTCTCCCTCAATCGGCCATTCCTTACATCCATCCTTTTTTGCCCTGCATAAATCCCTGCCAGACAAAGTCACTCGGTGTCAGACCGATTGTCAATGTAATATCTTTAAAATAAGAAGCGGCAGTTAAAGGCCAAGTGTTCCTGTAGTAGATGCCCCGACAATTCCTATCTTCTGATTGCCATGTATTTTTAACCAATTGATTGCTTTCTCTATACGTTCCAATGGATAATTATGATGTCCATAATCTTTTTTTGCCGGTGACATCGTCATCACATTCACACCGAGTTTATGTAACCATTTCACGGATGTCCGTGCCAGATAATCCTCTGAATCATCTCCGATCATTGCAATCATTGCACAGTCTGCATCGGTTTTACATTTCCAATATGCACCATAAAATCCATCTGATTCCACATCAAAATGTCTTTTCATCATCTATATCAGCTCCTTATATATCAGCCTGCGTTTCTCTAAAACAACTATTTTTGTTCGAGATATTCCGAACAGCTGGAATCTTCCCAATTACATGATAAATCGACATAAGTTCCTTCATTCCTTCAACCAGACTGACTTCATGCAGGATAGAAAAATGCCGGTATGATTCTTTGCAGTTCCTTTCCATTCTTAACTCCCCATGTGAATTTTGCATTGCTTCCCTCTATGGATTTCTCTTTCATATGCTTTACAACAAAAGGGGACATGGTTTCGACCATTACAGTAACTTTCTGAAATGATTCTTTCAATAATAGAAAACATCTTTCTGATGTCCTTTTCACACAAATACATAGTAAGTCCTTCAATTATTACCAGAATATTTTTACCGTGATAATCGATATCGTCCATGTAGGAATCATCCATTGCAGACTTTGCAATCTGATACACCGGACCTGTTTCAGTAAGAAACTGCCGCCTTATTTTCATTGTTTCCGGAAGGTCTACATTATACCAGCGCAGATATTTTCCCTTCATCCGGTAGCATCTGGTATCCAGTCCGCATGCAATATTTACGACAACTGTATTTTCATGCTTCTCCAAGATATTGCTCAACCATCCGGTCTAATACAATTGTTCTTGCAATCACGCCATAATTCATGGCTTTATCCTTATCTGCTTTGGAAAAGTTATAGTCCAGCTTTTCCAAAAAGTTCTACTGCAATCTTATCTTTTGATTTTGGCATTTTGCTTTTTTGTTTCTTTTGCTCTTGCATACAAAGTCTGTACCATTGTTTCCGGTACACCTGTCACATTCACTTTCTTGCAACACAATGCATCATCATGCCTTCCGCCTTTCACATAATCATAAAATTTTTATGCAGTTCTCTTATCTCATCTGGTGCCTTCATAGCATGTTGATACATAAATTTATCTCCAAAACTACTTTCGAATGTAATAGCAACATAATCGGAAATTGACAATGGTAGAAAACAAAAAAATTCATTTTGCCAGGCGACAACCTACCTGACTGTTTTCGCAAAAAGTTAAAATTTCTTTTCAATCTTTTTTGCTGTTTTCTTCATGATCTTCCAGTCCATTCCTGCTCTTTTCGGACAGTCAGCTTCATAATATGCATCTGCAATCGGCACCACCATGGCAAGATGACACAACTGCCATATATGCATATCCTTTACTTCCCTGATATGGGACATGAGCACATTTCAATATCTTTGAAAATTGCTTTTGTTCTTTCTGATTTATTTCCTGATATTTCTGCAAATTTTTGTTGGTTGGATAATCCTCGGGTAAAGGGACGCATCAGGATGCCATCATCATTTATACTTCCGCCGGCTCCCGGAAAAGCCGGTAATATTCTTCCTGTTCCAACAATGTCTTCCCATTTTTATAACTGTCCAGTGAATTTACCATTGTAACAATTGCTGTCGCTTTTTTATTATTTTTTAATTCAGAAAGTGCTTCATACAGCTGGTTTTCCCGGGACAGTCAGCAAGATAAAATCATAAATATCATTGTCTGGCAATTCTCCAAGAATCGTGATTTCTGCCCGTTTTTATGTTCTGTTTTTTCTTATAAAGCAATCCATTTTTCTTTAAAACTCAAGTCTTTTACCTCTGGCATAAATTTGTATCATAACCCGCTTCTGCGAATAAAGAAAGACATACAAGGATCCGATCACACCTGCACCATAAATCAATATTCTCATAGAAATCTGCCCTTTTCATTTGCAAATAGTCCTGTAGCGCTATCGTTAGCAGTAACTAACTCGCATCTTCTAAAAAACCGTGTGAAAACAAAACTTTAATTCCACACGGTTTCTTTTCTTATGCATTCAGTATATCACTTTTATCTGGTTTATCAACCAGATTTTGTCATTATGTCTCAACTTCAGAAGAACCGCTCTGGTCGTTTCAACCATTTGAGGTTCTTCTTTTACGCATAACAAAAGCGGGTGATGGGAATCGAACCCACGTATCCAGCTTGGAAGGCTGGTGTTCTACCATTGAACTACACCCGCGTCTTAAAGACAAATAATATAATATCACATCTCAGAAAAAATGCAAGTCTTTTTTTTCAATTTTTTGATCACTTTTTGTCCTCAACTTAATTACCAAAGTTAAATTCCACCCTCTATGGAATTTAATCCTGCAAAACGTTGCATTTTAAAGGTGGAATTTAATTCTTCCTATTTTTCCTTATAATTTTTTATACAAACATGGTGATTCCTCCCAGCGGTAAGGAGACCATTATGAATAAACAAAAACATTTAAATCTGGAAGCAAGAATCCTCATTGAAACCATGCTCAATGAACACCATAGTTTTAAGTCTATTGCCCGAGAACTCGGCAAAGACTGCACTACGATTTCAAAGGAGATTAAAGCGCATATCTGCTTTGAGAAAACCGGCACTTTAGGCAGATCTTTAACGACTGCCGTGTCGCTTTCCTGCATCAGTGTTCTCTGCAGAAGTTTTGCCAGCACTGCGCCTACTGAATAACAAACCGTGCTGGACTTGCGGCAGGTGTACTTCCTCCCGCATCTCTTTACGAAAAATATATTTGCCCTAAGCTTTCCAAACCTCCCTATGTCTGTAATGGCTGTCAGCAATTGTACCAGGTGTTTCTCTCGAAAACGTCTTTTACAAGGCTTCTTATGCTCAGAAGGAATATGAACAGGTCAGAAGGGAATCCCTGTTCTGGGTAATGCCAGTTAGCTAAAATTGGAATAAATAGTAGGTATCCTAAAAAGTAATGGTAATAATGCACAATTCATAACATTGTTTTTCTATGTTTCAAAAACATAAAAAATCACTTGACAAATACATCAAAATTTGCGGCGCACTCTTGAATATACATTTTTAGGAGGTTTTACCATGAATCACTATGCAAACTACGTTCGCAACACTCTTTTTAAAGCTATTTCAGAAATGGAACAGCAAATGGAAGATTTCGTAAAGAATCCCGGACACGATTTTTTCAGGAAAGGGAAAATGGAATTCTCCGATGTCATAAAGTTCTATATCTCATCAGGTAGCAGTGCCCTTGATGTTGAACTATGTGAATACGCAGACCGAGAAAAACTCAATTCTGAGCTTCCTATTTCAAAATCCGGCTACATTCAAAAGAGAAATAAACTAAAGCCTGACACTATGGAAAATCTGTTTCATTCTTTTAATAGAAAAATAAAGTCTAAGAAAACTTTTCAGGGTTATGAGCTTCTTGCCTGTGATGGAGCAGACCAAAATATTTTCCGTGATCCAAAAGATAAAAGACACATTTTTCCTGGAAAGAAAGAGCGTGGAACTTTTGGGTTTAATCAATTGCACATTAATGCCTTATATAATCTGCTGGATTTCAGATATGTACATACATTAATCCAATCACCATATGAGGAGAATGAATCATCAGCTCTTATTCATATGGTAAAAGATCTTCCGAGAAACAGAAAAACAATCATTATTGCAGATCGGGGATATGAAACTTACAATATTTTTTGCAAATATTCAGGAAAAAGGTCTCTTCTATCTTATTAGAGTAAAAGATGTCACCAGCAATGGAAGTATCATGGGTAGCCTTTGCCTGCCATCAAAGGGGAATTCGATGAAGACATCACTCTTAAAATGACAAGAAAGCAAAAATATTTAAGAGAAAAAAGGTTATAAATATCTTGCCAAATCGTCTCCTTTTGATTTTTTGGATTCAGAACATCCTTTTTACGAACTATCCTTCCGTATTGTCAGGATTCTTTTGCCGAATGGTAACTATGAATGCCTGATTACCAATCTGGATCGCAAAGAATTTTCGACTGAAAAACTGAAAACTCTATACAAAAATGCGGTGGGGCATAGAAACATCTTTCCGAAAACTTAAATATACGATAGGTATGTCAAACCTTCATAGTAAAAAATCCCGAATACATTTGCCAGGAAATATTTGGGAAACTGATTTTGTACAATTTCTGTGAGATTATTGCCAGCCATGTAGTACTGGAGCAAGCGAAACAAAAAATATGAATATCGAGTAAATTTTACTATGGCAGTCTATTGCTGTAGAAGATATCTAAGAGATTCTTTGTTTAACAATATCGAACAGTTGATAAACCGAAGTCTGACACCAGTAAAGCCGGATCGACAGTATAAACGACGCGTGATTAAAAAAAAGATGGATTAGTTTTACATACCGTGCCGCATAAATATCCTTTCCCTTACCGTTATATTATCAAGCAGAAGTTTTTCAGACTATCTGCTTTAAAGTGCTGCCCTTTTGTCTGATTTATCAAGTAGGAATCCTTTCAGATAGCGGGACTTATATTCTGAAGCTGCTGTAAATGATATATGCATTAAGAGCAGTCCTGTTTTCTAATTTTAGCTAACTGGCATTACCGTTCTGGGGTTGCCCTTTCTGAAGTGGAACTTAAGCAGCTCGATGATGTGGTATCTCCTCTCTCAAAAAGGGCAGTCCCTTCATCACATTGCAATACATCATGCTGACGAACTTATGAAGTCAGAACGAACACTGTATACTTACACAAACAACGGGCTATTCACTGCCAGAAATATCGATATGCCACGTACCATACGCATGCGTCCAAGGAAAAATGTTTCTTCTAAACTGAAAGTGGATAAATCCCTGCCGTATTGGACGACTTTCAATGTTTTGAAAATTACATGGCTGAACATCCGGATGCTTCTGTCAGCTTGATTCTGTAGAAGGTATAAAAGGCTGGAGCGGTTCTTCTCACTATTCATTTCGTGGAACAACAACTGCAGCTTGCTTTTCTCCGCCAGCATAATGACTCTCAATCTGTCATTGACATTTTTGACCGTCTCTATTTTTGAATTGAGGATGGATATTTTCATTGAACTTTTCCTGTTCTTTTAGCGGATAACGGCAGTGAATTTTCAAACCCTTCTGCTATCGAACTGGATGCACAGGGAAACCCTCGAACCAGGATGTTCTATTGTAATCCCAGCGCACCTTACCAGAAAGGAAGCTGTGAAAAACAACCACGAACTGATTCGAAGAATCATTCCAAAAGGTACTGACCTTGGACGATACTCACAGGAACAGATTGATCTCATGATGAGCCACATCAACTCCTACTCCCGGAAAAGCTCGGAAACAAAAAGTCCTTATGAAGTTTTTCGAGTTTCAATACGGTAGAAAAATTTTAGATGCATTTCATCTGCAGAAAATTCCTGCTGACGAAATCATCCTTAGTCCTGAATTATTAAAATAAACTAAAACTAAAAAAGCTGGGCAGGAAATCTATACCGCCATCATCGCAGAACATCCCCTCAGAGGTGGAATTTACTCCTTCCAAAAAATCACACGTAAATTGACTTCCTGCTCGGCATGCAAAAAAATCCCCAAAACCACAGCTTTTCCTTATATTTTAACTCTGATTTTGAGGATTTCATATACAAGATCAATATTTTTTTCTTTCACGTGGAATTTAATCCTGCAAAGTAGAATTTACCTTTGCAAGGTGGATTTTACTTTTCAATTCACCCTTTTTGTCCTCACTTTTTTGTCCACTTTATTTTCTGACCGCTATTTTATCTATTTCGGTTCTTTTCCTTCCATTTCCACATATATTTTATCAATCACCTGTTCTTCTATCCGATCGGAGTTCCTTTATGTTTTCCAGATTAAAATCAAAAAAATGTTATACGGATCTGTTTTCTTTTTCTTGCGGCTTTCTTTGTGGGGAACCGGCTCTGCATTTCTGCATGATCATTTCTTTTTGCCGCCGCTGTTCCCACCTCTTCTGAAGGCAACTGGAACCAGCTTCCAAACTGGGACCCCCCCTGTCGGCAATGCCACATTTGACGAGCTGAAAAAATTCGATGCCTTTTACGCACAGGACACCAGCGAAAAAGTAATCTACCTTACTTTCGATGCCGGTTATGAAAACGGAAATACACCGGCTATTCTGGAAGCTCTTACGAAGCATCAGGCTCCGGCAACGTTCTTCCGTCGTCGGCACACTTCTGGAAAGCAATCCGGAACTTATCAAACAGATCCCTCGCTGCCGGTAACACCGTCGGCAACCACACCTGGCATCACAAAGACATGTCACAGATTTCTACAATGGAATCCTTCTCTGAAGAAATCCAGACAGTTGAAAAAACTGTATCAGCAGATCACCGGACAGGAAATTTCCATTTTATCGTCCACCACAAGGAAAATACAACGAAGCCAACCTGAAAATGGCGCAGGAGCTTGGTTATCATACCTTCTTCTGGAGTCGCCTATGTCGACTGGTATCCAGGATAACCAGCCATCCCACGAAGAGGCTTTTGAAAAACTGCTTGGAAGAATCCATCCCGGTGCCATCGTTTTACTCCACAGTACGTCCTCTACAAACGCTGAAATCCTAGATGAACTTCTCACCAAATGGGGAAGAAATGGGCTATCATTTTGGTTCTCTTGATGACCTTATAAAAGCTGCTTGCATCTTAGAAAATTTTCTCTGTCACTTTTACCGGAGGCTTCTCTGATCGATCGGTCCATATTTTCTTCATCACAAGCAATTCCGTCTTCTTCAACGGTCTTTGTTACAAATTCTGTATAAGGTTCCAGCACCTGGTCATGCGCGCCCATCTGTCGCATGCCCGGCATGCTGGAACATTGCCAGATCATTGCTGCTGTCTCCAAATACATATGACTGGTCTCTCGTCATTCCAAAAATGCTCAGTACCCAGTCAATCGCAGTTCCTTTTTATAGCCCTTCAGGATACACTCAAACGTATTACTTCCACGGTCGATTACTTCCATATCATCTTTGATAAATTCAAAAAAAGCTTTACACATCTTTTTTCATCCGTATAAATAAAGATCTTATCATATGGACAGCTTCTCTGCTCCATATAACGCTCATTCAAGTCCACGGTTATTCATGTATTTTTTGTATTTTCCAATCTGTCAAATCTTGAAACTCTTGAAGTGAAATACACATCTTCTGCTCCCTCAAAAATCCCATCAATCTGACATTTTGTCATATAATCAGCGATCTCATCGCCTCTCTCCGGATCCAGATGCTTTTCAAAAATAACTTCTTCATCAAATGTAAAAATAAATCCCATCCACACAGATATCCATCAAATGGAAGTTTTTTCAGTTCCACCGGAACACTGCAGTACGTTCTTCCTGTATTGATAAACAAAAAATGTCCTGCGTCGTGTGCCCTTTTTAGATGCATCTATCGTACTTTTGCGGGGATCTCTTTTTGTAATCTCACTGAAGGTACGGTCCCATCAATATCAAAAACAATGCTGCTCTATTCATTTCTACCTTTTCCTCCCGGTTATACTCCAATTACGATACTCATTATACGCATATCTCACCATTATGCCAACCTTTTCATTTTTGCACCAAAATATCTGTGATAAATGCCATTTTGACTTCTCCATATAAAAAGTAATATAATCCCATCTTTGACAGTTTGAAAAAATAAACTCGCTATAATGCTTGCAAAATACGGGCATTGAAGCGAGTTTTACGCTGTTTAAACTATAGTATTTTATTCCGTCTCTTACTTTTTTTTCTGAATGGTTTCATTTTGACTTTTTGTAATAAACTTGAAGTCTGTATCAAAACCACAAACTTTATACAAAGCATCCGTCAACATATCACGTGTATAGGGAATAAACCCTTGTTCCTGTATATCTGCAAAAATTCATAGATTTCAACTTTTTCCAGAATTGTTTCACAGGTAAGGCATATCCAATTCTTTCTCAAGGTAACAATAGATTACCAAAAGAAAGAAAACAGATAGAAAATGTGCTTTTTATACGGACTTCATCCTGAAGAAACACTGGTCTTGCTTCAAAGTCTGTTTTCATTATGCGGAAACATTCTTCAATTTCCCAACGCCCTTCGCTGACTTTTTAAAATATCTTTTACCTCATCGTCTAACAAATTCGTAGTTACTGCATACATTCCATCATAGAGAGATTCCTGCTCAATCTTGTCGGTATCCAGATAATTATGGATTTTGCAGTTTCACCGTCTTTGGTTACCGCGAGCTTTCCTATAAAACGTGCAGGATCATTCGGATTTCTGCGTTCTTTTACTTTTTCAGAAAAAGCATCTTTTTCGCACGTTCAACCTGGTCTGTACGTATCGATTTCTGATATCTTGCATACTTTGGTGGTGAGTTACAATTAGACGTTGATGCAGGAGGTGTGGCGTATACGGTTTGTCTTTATAGTATAATCCGTTATCATCTTCCGGGATTTCGGAAAGATCAACGGGAGCATTATCGGAAACCCGTTTGAATCGCTTTTATCTAAGCCCATTTTTGTCATCTTTATTTAGTTTCTTTATGGACTGTGTGACAATAAAAAAGCCCGTTCGCCGGCATGGTTGAGTCTTTTGATTGCTTCTGAACCGAGTCCGGCATCACTGCAATAAATAAATTTCATTACAAAAAGTCCTGTAATACCTTCTCTTCTAAGGGTTTCAGTGAAGTCTGTTCATTCATTTCCTGGGAAAAGAAAAAGGCAAGAGGATTCCATCTCCGTCCATAAACATTCCCATTTGAATGATTGGATTTGGACGATGTTGTTTACATTTACCGTATTTTTATCCCCATCTTCCTGTTCGATTTCAAAATAATAGTTTGTGCAGTCGTAATAGAGAATCTTATCATTCCGTTTTTCCGAAGATGACTGTTTTTATATACTTCTGACTGTATAAATCCACATTCATTTCCAAGCATCAAAAGGCGGTATACATCATGCGGCGGCTGGTAGAAAGGTTTTCTAAAATTCAAAGCTGGTTTTTTTTTAGGAGAAAAGAATATTTACTGTCTGGTTCAAGGATCTTGCGTAAATAAAGATCAGGCAGGACCCCATTGATGGTCGTATTTAAATTTATATTTGTCCCGAAGTTTTCGGCATACTTTATCCGATGAAGCCGATAATAAAAGACTGTGGGAAAAGGTATCCACCCGATAGGAAGACCTGCTGGCCATATAATCCAGCTTGTGATCAGAATGAAACGTGATCTGGACAGATTTTGCCTGTTGTTCTTTTTTATATTTAAGAGTTTCAATCCTGGCTTCTTCTTTGGCCCATTTCATGACGTCGTCACGAGGTGGGACCATGTTCGATTAAAAAGTTCCTTTAATGTTCCAGCTTGCGTACATTAACAGATGTACTTTCCTTTGTTTGTTGATATAGCTTTTTGCAATATAAAATGATTCAGAATTTTTGACTTCGATGTAGTTACTTTCATGATAAAATCCTCCTTAATCAATTATATCACATTTCATTGAAGAAATGCTATATAATACTATAAATAAAACCAAAAAATTTGACACAAAAAGCAGGTTTTATGCGGCCTGCGAGTACTTTTTTCTAATATTTAACTGTCAAACTCCCGAGTACGGTCCCATCAATATCAAAAAAATAATGCTGCTCTATTCATTCTACCTTTCCTCCCGGTTATACTCAATTACACGATACTCATTATACGCATATCTCACCATTATGCGCAACCCTTTTTCATTTTCTGCAAAATATCTGTGATAAATGCCATTTGACTTCTCCATATAAAAGTAATATAATAAATGTTGTACAATTTGAAAGAAGGGGTAATAATAATGAATAAAAAGAATCGATAAGAAAAAAGCAGAAAAGAACACTTTGAATCAGCAGTAACTGCTACAGCCACATCATCAGCACCGACTACATCAACTCCTGTTGTGAGATAAAAGAAGTTGTAAAGAAGTCAAAAGTACGGTAGAAGTTCCTGCCAAAATCCTGCATTCTATGTTCAGTACCAGAGTGTAGAATATACTGTAGCTGATATCACAGAACGTGTGATCGCCGATTGCAATGCAAAGGGACACGCCGTAGAAAATCCGAAGCTTTCTCTCCATTTATCTGAAACCAGAAGATAAAAAAGCATATTACACCCTTGGAGAGTTCAATGGATATATTGAATTATAAAGGAGTATTTTATGGCGCTTAACTTTCAACAGCTTGGAATGTTTGCAAAACTGAAACTGCATTTTCCGCTTTTCAGCAGGAGCATCCTAAATTTATGCCTTTTATTCATGCAGTAAAGGAGATGCATTCTGCAAAGACAGCATCATCGAAATCTCTGTCAAATCTCCGGAAGGACGGAATTACACTACTAATTTCCGTGTTACCGAAAAAGATCTGGAACTTATCCAGACGCTGAAGGATTTGCAGCAAAACCAATAATCGAGTAGACGGCGGTGACTAACCGCCGTCCTCTCACAACACCGTACATTACTCCAACTATATTATGCTCTTACAACATATCTCCACTATCGTTTCTTAATCATGCAAATGTATTTGCTGTTAAACCCCAGTTTTCTCTTTCAGTTCTTCCTCGATGTCATATGCGCTGAACTGCATCGGAATCATCTTCCTCCGGGCTGTGCTAGATTCCATACCTGTGCGTAGAATGGATTCTCTTTCGCCATCTTCGGATATGCCCAGGAATTCTTCATACATTCGGACACCAGTGGCCGCCATGAAGAACTTTGCATTGACTGACATTTTGAACTTATGTCCGGATGCACACTTCCATTCTACCGGTGTATAAATGTTCCTGCATGGTCTTCTTCATAAGAGCCTCCACGGAATGCAGCTGCCTTCTCAAAGATCATCTACATCCAGATTCTCAATTCCTTTTGTTCATCATAACCATGATCCAGCGGTCTTTCCGGTTCTTCTGCCGGATGGTAGAGTTCAAATGGTTTTCGCATTCTGTTTTCTTCCAGAGAGCCGAAGAATGCCTTGATCCAATCCATCTCCATGTTCTCTTCCATCCAGATCGTTCCTGTCTTCTTCGCTGCGATTTCTTTATTATGTGCATGCATTGCTTCAGCTGTCGGCATCATAGCTGCGATCATTGGGTTTGCCATCATTCTTTTTCCATCTCGCTCTTTACAGCGCCCCAGTAAATCTTAGCTGGAATCTGACGGAAATGAAGCTGCTCTTCCAGTTTGTCAGCATCCAGATAATACTGTCCATGAAATTAAATCTTTTTATCCTGCGGATCATCATACACATCTTCATATTTAATTCCCATTGGTTCCAGTGAAAGTCCTGCCATCTCCCAGGTTGTAGACGTAATCCCTTACCGAGACACCAAATTGTATGCCTTACGCCAGAAGCTTTCATCCAGCAGTCTTCGCAAAGGTTTGCCATACAAATACCGGATCAAAGTGCTTGCTCCACTCAGTACGTTATTTAAACTGGTGGAATGATCGGCTCTCTCGCCTGCACCTTCTGCACTTGGATGCTGTCCTGTCTGACGGATAGATACAGTATTTCAGTCCACTTTCAAAGACTGCTGCCTCTGAAAATACTTTTTGATACTGCATAGTAATCATGAATAGACAGTTCATCGGGTCTCCGATCCGGCCAAACTGTACCGGATCAAGTCTGCTTCCCTGTCATCGCAACTGTTCCGACATTGCAGAAATGTACCTTGTCCGGATCCGGCTGTTCTTTGATTGCCTTAATGATATTTGTGTAGAACCGATATTTGTATACAATGTCTTCTCCGGATATTTATCAGCTGCAAGGAGATACCATTGCACCGATATGAAGTACATAATCAGCTCCGTCTACATTTCTTGATCGTATCATAATCACCATATCTCCCAGACAACTTCAAGCGCCGGACATATATTTCTTCAGAAGAAGCTGGCGGTTTTTCTCTGATGGTCTTGCCAGGATTCTTGTCTTGAAACGCAGTTTGTTTCTGGATAAGAGCTGCTTCATTAATCTCCTGTCCCATTGTTCCTGTTGCACCTGTGACAAATACAACCTTTTTCGGCTTGCTTACATATTTTGTTCTTCCTCTTTATCAAATTAAGTGCCGCGTCAAATGCTTCTCTTACTGCGTTCAGTGCACGTCTTGCCATTCCGGCATCACCAATCTCATAGTAACCGATCTCAAGATCATTACACACCTTTTCTAATGCACTTCGTCGTTTTTCTTGCTCCGACAGCCATCACTGCATAATCACATGGAAATTCAACTTTTCTCCATCTTTTCACCAATGACCTTGCCGTCCTGGATCTCTGTTACTTTCGCTTCTGTTACCGGGTGATTCCATCTTGATAGATCTGCTCTGTCACACAGATTTTTCTTGTGCTTCCCATATCTGCACAGAATTCTTTCATCATCTCAAGGACTGTAACCTTAGCTCCCTTTTTCTGAAAGATACTCTGCAACTTCCATGCCGACCATTCCGCCACCGATGACTACAACATTTCCTTCTGCCTTTTGCTTCGCCGTCAAAAGAACTGCATGTGAGAATCTACGACAAATGCTTTTTATCATTTCCCGGAATCGGAGGTACGATCCGGTGCTGCACCGATTGCATTGATAAATGTATGTGGTTTGATCTCCGCGATCATTTCCGGAGTCACCTTTGTATTCATGCGTATATCAACACCAAGGCGTTTTGCTTTCTCTGCCATAGACAGAACTGCTGCTTTCATCTCTGCTTCTCTCGGAGCCTCTCCTGCTGTCAGGGAACTGTCCAATCCAAAGTGTGTCAGGTGCCTCGCAAAAAGATCGGATTATGTCTCTCTCTTCTTCAGAATGATAGCCGCTTCAAGTCCACCGATTCCACCACCGGCGATCAGAACTGTCTCTGGCTTCTCTGCCGGGATGAGTTCATTCTTTCTCTTCCGACTGCTGGGTTACGAACAAGACAAGTGATGCACGGAGAATCTTTACTCTCAAATCCATCATAACATCCTGGTTACATCCAACACAGTAATCGATTTCTTCTGTCTTTCCAGCTTCTGCCTTGTTACAGAAGTCAGGATCTACTAGCTGTCCACGTCCGATCACAACCATATCTACTTTATCATCTTCCAGAATCTGTTCTGCAAGCTGTGGTGTATTGATTCTTCCGACACCGATCGTCAGCATTCCTGTTTCTTTACGGATCTTTGCAGCATTATCAATGTTAAATGCTCTTGGAATATCAATCGAAGGTACCTCATATTTGAGACCTGCCGAAAAGAATATTTCCTCTGGATACGTCAAGTGTATCAACACCTGCTTCTTTTTTTGCAAGTTTACAGAATTCAATCACTTCTTCGATTGTAAGTCCATTTCCAGATAATCATCATGCGCATCAATTCTCATAAACAGCGGCATATCTTCCGGCATGTTCTCACGGATCGCACGGATACACTCAGTGGGAATCTGCTTCTGTTTTCAAAGCTTCCGCCATACTCATCTGTTCTGTGGTTGATTCCACCGGGAAAAAGTGTGGCAGATATTATGTGCACAGTGAAATTCGATGCAGTCAAATCCTGCTTCTGCTGCACGTTTTTTGCTTTTCCATAGCATGCTACAACTTCCTTGATCTGATCTACTGTGATTCCCGGAGGTGTGATTCCAGTCCCATCGGCATATCACTCGCCATCAGAATCTATTGCTGTCTGATCCATTCCAACTGCCATACTTCCTGCCACAGCTGGATACCTGCTTTACCACCTTCTGCATGGATCGCATCTGTCAGTTTCTTAAGTCCCGGAACATACTCGTCCTCACTGATAGAAAGGAATCCTCTTGGTGCACTCGGTGTATGGACAAGAACAGACTTCTACCATATTTAAACCGCATCCACCTTTGACACGTGCCACATGATAGTCGATCAGCTGATTTGTTACATAACTTGCTTTTTCCTGCAAATTTTGTTCCCATAGCCGGGAGCATGACTCTGTTTTCAGTTCCATTCCACGGATCGTGATAGGGCTGAATAATTTTTCAAACATATTGTTTTTCTCCTTTTCTGCGAACTTTTTTCTGTTACTGTCCACATTCTAAGACAGATTTATGACTCGTTCACCTCTTGATTCAACTATACAATCTACAGTTTGGAAAGTCAACGTTAAATAATTCTGAAAACCCATCCGTCTTTTCTCTTATTTTTCCCTTTTCTTTGTCACTTTTTCTAATTTTTATATAGATTTTCTCTAAAACCATCTTATAATAGAGAAAAAAGCGTACACTTGATTGTACACTTTTAGATTACAACTTATAAACCATTCGTTTTTTAGGAGCAATATGTGAGAATCAGGAAGTTGTCAAAGAACAAATCTTCAAAAAAACAATCTTTTTTATATAAAAAAAGAACAGCTGATTACACCATCATCACAGAAAATGGTTTTCACGAAGATGACATCTCCCTTATCATGATCCGGAACTTGGTGGGGCTTCCGCAGACATTCGTTCAATCTTATCCAATCCGAGAACTTTGCACCTTATCTCTCCATAAGCGACTTCATCATCTTCAACACAGGCGCTTACTACCGAAGAAGACGATCAAAGTCTGGATGATTTTTCATCCTCACTTCAGTCTGTCATTCCTTTGAGCAGCTTTCTGATTATCTGGAAAAGTGAGTTCAAACCGGACCTAAGCAAAATATCACGCACAATATACTTCACGTGATGCAAGATTGATTGCCCGTTATCTGTGGCAGTCTTTTATTGATGCGCCAATGACAGAATACCGCCAGTTTCTCTGGCAGAAGATCATGAAGACTACACTGGAACATATCGATTCGATTTAAAAAGGTTATGGCACAATATCTGCAGGCTCTTTCGCCGGAACAATTGGACCGCCAATGTAAATCAATATCTGCGCAATCAGAAAATCATTGCACTTACACCGGAGGACTATCTGATTTTGTGGAAGAATTGAAAAAGTCTCTTACACTCTTTGCAACGGATGAAATGCAAATAAAAAATGGCGGTTACTGTATCGTCGTCCGCTGATTCGCCCTACCACTTTGTTTGCATTCTCGACCAGTCATTTTGCTTGAGTTTCATCCGGATTACCAGAAATATTACAATAATATTCATGCGTGCTGCATGCTTTTAAGGTATCTGGACAGCAAAGAAGGCGAGAAGTTTACTTCTTCTCGCCTGTGCTTTCAAAGATAGTTATGATTTTGAAGAAAGCAGTTATGGGGAACTTGAAGTTGCTAACTTTTCACCACAGTGTATATAATATGATGACTGTGAATAAGATCGAACGTTTATATATTAGTGTTTCTGACGCTCTTTTAATCTCCTGTTTTTTATCAATAATCCTTTTCGACATTTAAAAAGATCAGTAAAATCACCAGTATTACTGCTGTGATCACTTCAAAACCTACATATCAAATGTAATAACATGTTTTAACGGCTTCATTTTGAATTGCAGCTACCGTCACACCATTTACAAGCTCCGGTGCCACATAACCATTTCCTGCTAACGGGCCCATTGAATAATCTGTACGAACACCTGCCATTGCTATTGCAATATATTGTGAACAACGTTGCCAGTCCATCACTTCAGAAATCCGTCTTCTATTCCATATGAGTCCAAATCTTCTTATTCTTTTGCATTTTTTTTCTCTCTCCCCTTTCTTCTTTTATGGTCTCCATGCGTCCTTCCACTCAATCATCGGATATTCTCCATCCAATTTCAATGGCAACCAGACATAATCTGCAATAGAGGTATTCGCATTTGAAGAAATGGGGCATCCATTGCAACTTTATAGTCTTCTTCTGTTGGATGGATTTCTGAATTATACTGGGAAGTAATCACACGTTCCAGACTTTCATATTTTCTTTCGTCACCACGTATTCCGGTACCCAACGATCTGCCATCACAAGATACAGATCTTCTCGTTCAGGGTCATGAAACACATAAGAGATCTGACTATTGAACGACGCACTGAATCATCCCTATGTGGATTTCCCAATACTTCATAGGGACCAAGCGGAGTATCACTACCGCGATCTCATTTCTTGGATTTGGTATATATCCGATCATTCCACTGGTAAGGAGATAATGTTTCTCTTTTATACACAAAGTGCGTACATGCTTCTTTGTATATGGTGAGTTTCCAGTCCTGTAAACATATCCAGATACTTTCTCCCTGTACATCCAGAAAATCTTTCTGTCAGTCCAGTTGGAAATCACACCTGCATGATCATGTTCAGTCACAGGTATCCCTTTCCGTTCTCATCCTGCCACCGTCCCTGACGTATTAAACGGATGAAAATGATCTTTCTCAACAATGCAGCAGGCTT
>VOFD01002247.1_pt1 | contig 35261 bp, 49 predicted proteins | sample 5384101 | NCBI WGS metagenome assembly VOFD01 (sample SAMN12384723, study PRJNA508395) | human gut metagenome | isolation source: healthy gut C | host: Homo sapiens
TAAAAACCGAAGCTCAGGTGACCGCTCTGGTGCAAGACGGCAAAAGAAGTGTCGGAAGTCAGCAACGGAGAATTTTTCCTGTTGACCAATCAGACCCCGTTCTACGGCGAAATGGACAAGTCGGCGACAAAGGCAAAATTACGGGTAAAGATTTGGAAATTGAGGTTACCGACACCAAAAAAGAAACTTGACGGACTTTATGTTCACATTGCCAAAATCGTTAAAGGACGCATCAAGAACGGAGACATTGTTCTGATGGAAGTCTGCGAATCAAACCGTAAAGCAATTGAAGCCAATCATACGGTTACCCACCTGCTCCACCATGCTTTGCAAGAAAAAATTCGGCGCCAGCGTAACACAAAAAGGTTCTATGGTTGCCGCCGAAAGAATGCGTTTTGACATCGCCTATCCCCAAGCAAATCAGCGAAAACGAATTACGCGACTTGGAAGATACGGTTAACAGCCTGATTCGTCAAAACCTTAAGGTAAACACCAAATTAATGAGTCATGACGAGGCCATCAATTCCGGTGCAATGGCGTTGTTCGGCGAAAAATACGGCGACGAAGTCCGCGTCGTTTGTGTAGGCGACGGCGTATCAACCGAATTATGCGGCGGTACCCATGTCAAAGAAACCGGAGATATCGGCTATTTCAACATCGTCAGCGAAAGCGCGGTTGCGGCAGGCGTGCGCCGTTTGGAATGCGTTACCGGAACACACGCCGAGAGATTTGTTCAAGACATTGAAGACAAACTGCATCGTGTCGGCGCTTGTTTAAAATCAAGTTTCAACGACATAGAAGCTCGCGTTAATCAATTACTTGAAGAAAAGAAAAAGCTGGAAGCTCAGGTTTTTGAACTCAAGAAAAAGCTCGTCAGCAATAAAGCCGCAGACAATCCCGATAATTTTGAAGCGGTTAACGGCGTTAAATTTGTCGCTAAAATTTTAGAAAACATCCCGGCCAAAGAGCTGAAGGCTTTTGTTGACGAAATAAAAGCGCAGTATCCCGAAGATACGATTGTCGCCCTTTTGGCTAGCAATGAAGGAAAAGCTTCCGTGGTTATCGGCGTCAGTGACAATCTGGCGGCAAAATATCCTGCTAACAGCCTGATTAAAGTTATAGCTCCGTTTGTGGGTGCACAGGGCGGCGGCGGACGACCGGATATGGCTCAAACCGGCGGCCCGGATGCAACCCGGATGCAAGAAGCGATTGATGCCTTAAGAAAAGCGATATAGATGTTTCCGCGGCAAACGGTTGCGCTAAATCAGCGATAATCCTTGCGTTTTGAGCTCGTTTGCCGATGAAAAAAGGCATCTAAGAAAAGACTGATGTATTCAACCCCCGACTTATCGGGGGTTTTTTATTTGGCAATATATAAAAAAAGAATATATTTTCTTTGCCGTGCGATTTTTATTGCTTTACAACTGCTGAGCGGTGTATATCTGAGAAGAGAAATAAACGCGATAACAAAAAGGATAAACCCGATGCGTAACCTTATTGATAAAATCGAAGAAAATGCCAATATTGACAAGTCTTTTAAAAAGAGGTTTATCGCAAGGCCATCCATTTGAGTTCACTATGGATTCCGGCGCTTATTTACTTTACTCAGCCGGCTTTTTTCAATTTTTCTGTTCTCGCTGCTGTTTTGCGGCGATGCCCTGCTTGAATACGGAAACTATAAAAAATATCCCTGGGCAAGACAAACATTCGGGAAGCTGTTTTTTAAGACGCTGCGCGACAAGGAATGCCGCCGCAAGTTTTTTCAGGTCAGCGGTTCCTTATATGTTCTGCTGGCTGCGATTGTCTGCACCCTCTTCTTCAGCAAACCGATTGCGATTATATCCCTCACCGTTATGCTGGTGTCCGACACAATGGCCGCTCTGGTGGGAAAAGCCTTTGGCACGCGTATGCTTTATAAACACAAATCGCTTGAAGGCACCGTCGCATTTTTTATGAGCGCCCTCCTCATCAATATGCTTTTCGAGCCGCTGTTTCAGTTCACTTATGCGGGGGTTATTGCCTGTATGGCGGCAACTTTGGCCGAGCTTTATGAAGACAAAATAGATCTGGACGACAATTTGTCGATTCCTTTGTTTGTCGGGATAATTTTAACGCTTTTGGGCTAACACCGCACAAAAAAATAATAACATATTATATACTTTTGACAAATTTTTGTCATTTTTCACTTGCAAAGTTAATCTATTTATGTTTTGATAGAAAAATCATAAATAAATTACTTAAAAATTATCTATTAACCGGCACGTGGTGCCATTAATTTTATTCTTATGAATACATTTGGAACAATTGACGTTAAAAAGTTCAGAACTTTTTTAACAAATGCGAAGTTCGTGTTGATGTAAACAGTCTTAACGGCGTTCAGCAACATATTGCGGAAAAATTTACCGCTTATTGCGAACCCAGGGGAATTATCATAAAAGCGGTTCCCTCACCATACTGCGTAACGCTTTTCAGCTCAAACAAAGGAAAGACAGACCATATGGCGTGCCCCGCAATTTATAACGGAATTTCCGGCTGGGTCATCAATTTGGCATCGAAAAAGATTCCAAAAGAAAAAAGTATTTGAAGTTCGTGTCTGAAAAAGATGCCGCCTGTATGCCGCTTAAAGGCGAATACAATGCATCTCCAAAGAAAACGAAGGCTGTTTCAAACCGACAGGCGATTGAAAATGCAGTTGCCGAAGAAACAGCGGAATGACATCCAACCTTTTGCGACGGAAGTTCTGATGTGAATCATAACTTCCGCCGGATACCGAAAAAAACACAATCTAATACTCTAAAGGGTCTTGGAAGTTTCCAAGACCTTTTTTTATTGAGAAAATATTTGACATTTCGTCTAAATTGTGTACTTTATGCTATGAAAATTATTAGTATTCCTATAATAAAACTTAAACTATGACACAAGTAATCCCTGAACAGCAGCTTGATTTGGCACATATTAAAGCTGCGTTGGGCAAATTCGCACGAGAGAGCGGGTTTACGTATAAGAAAAATGTGCAATTGACCGCAAGCCTTTTGGAATTTAACCAAAAATGCTTAGTATTTGTTCCCGGCATCGTTTATCCGGCCATTGTCATTCCGGTACGGCGCCAAGGCGGAAAGTCCAAAGAAGAAACTTCTTTGATATATACTTTTCACAACGGGGAATTCAACCACATCAACAACAGCAAATATTTCAGCTGTAAGGCAACAGAATCTTTCTCATGGGAAGGAGTTTCCTATGAAAGAAACATTGTGTTGGGCGATTTTGTGGGTTATAAAAAATGAATTAAGAATTATGAATGTTTTGAAAATCTCTAAAAGGAAAAGCGCTTCAGACCAACGTCCGAAGCGCTTTTTTGTTCTTCAGTTTAACGTCCGGTCGAACCGAATCCGCTTTCGCCGCGGCAGGTAGCATAGCTTTCAAACTCTTCGTTGCTCACTTCTTCAAACACGGCTTTGTACGGAAAAGGAACCTCAACCTGAGCGATTTTGTCTCCGGGATTAATTATATAAGCCTTTTCGCCGGCCGGATTAGTATTCAGCAGACCGATAATAAGTTCTCCCCGATAATCCGTATCTATTATCCCAGCAATGGTAATGATTCCGTGCTTTATCGCCAAACCGCTGCGCGAATTTACTCTGAACCAAATCGGATTCTCCGGAGCCAGCTTTACCGCCGTCGGGATTCCCGGTATGCTCTCCGGGACGGAGGACCACCGGCTCCGAAATGGCTGCACAAATGTCAAAACAAGCGGCATCAGGCGTCGCATAGCTGAGGTTGGCGGGATTTTCAACATAATGCTCCATTTTGGTGAACTTTACAATCGTATTTACGGTCTCAATCATCGGTCTTCTCTGTAAAAAAAGTTGTCATTTAGCCTCAGATTAGCGGCAAAAGCCTTATTTCTCCAGCGTTAAAATCGTTTTCCACAGTCCCGCTTTTAAAAATAGACAAGGGCGGGTAAAAAGCATTACCTTTTAGATAAAGTTTTATAAAGAAAGGCTATGAAAATGGTTAAAATTGTTGCTCCCCGCGTGGAAGTCCTTACACCTTTGGACGGCGAAACGATCCTGAAGCACATTGAACTGTGTGCCCGCAACTGCTATAAAAGCGAAGGAAACATCAGCGAAGACTGCTCCTCTGCCGTAAAAATGATTAACAAACTGATTGAGCTTGACCATACGGCGATGATTGAGCACTACAACATTACCGTCAAATTTGTGTGCGACCTAGGCTTTTATAAAGACATTACCCGCCACCGCCACGCCTCCTTTGCGATTGAGAGCACCAGATACTGCAATTATTCAAAAGGAAAATTCGGCAGTGAGATTTCGGTCATAAAACCCTGCAACATTGTCGAAGGCACCCCGGAATACAAATTATGGCTCAACACAATGGAAACCATTGAAAAGAACTACAATGCCATGGCAGTCTTGGGTTGCAAACCCGATCAGCTGCGGATGCTCCTGCCCCATTCCATTAAAGCGGACGTAATTATGACCGCGAACCTCAGAGAGTGGCGTCATATTTTGAAACTGCGCGCCGCACCGGCAGCTCACCCGAGCATTCAACAGCTGATGAAAATACTGCTCAAGGAATTTAAAGCTAAAATTCCGGTTGTTTTTGATGATATTCCTTATGACGAAGAAAACAGCCTGTCTGAAAAGATTGCCGCAGAATAGAATAAAAAAACAGCCCCGCCGACGCGGGGCTTACTTTTTTAGTTTGGCTGTTCTATAATTGAAAGAATGTGCCTGAGAACCGACTGGTCAACAAAATCTCCGCGTTTGACATAAAGATGATTGGCTACATTGTCCTGCGTCTGTCCTTCGGCTATTTTAAAATATTTTTTTGGCCAACAGCTCGATACATGGCGTTATATGAACGGGCACACCGTCAAGTTTCTGCAACGGGCCGTCATACACACAGTCGACAACAATATCCGGCAGCAGCTTGGGCGAAAGCGTCATAAACGCCTCATAAACCCCGGCTCCGCCGCAAATATACAGGTTTCCGTCAAAATCCTTAAATTTCCGAATGTCGGTTATAACACGGTGGCGTTCCGGATTGGCTGTTTCGTATTCACGATTGGCGCTTAAAACATATACCTCCGCTTGCGACAACGTTTCCGGCGGAATGCTCTCATAAGTCGTTCGCCCCATAACCAGAGGCTGTCCGGCAATAATTTTTTGATATTTTCTCACATCCGAAGGAATATTCCAGGGAATGTCCGAACCGATACCGATAATATTATCCCCGTTATGACGACACCATATTGCAATTTTTGTCATTTTGTTTCTCCCTGCCGACATCATAGCAAAATATTTGCCGGCATACAAAAAAAGCTGAGGTTAATCCCCAGCTCTTTTTGACACATCAGGATAAAATCAGCAAATCAAGGCGCGAAACCAATATCCTTTTCGCCTCAAAAAACCTTTCAACCTGTATGCTGTGGCATATTTAATGCATTTTTCGGCATCTTGCTTATAGAAATCTTCCCAATCAATAAGAGAAGCGTCCGCATGAGCCTCGCTTAAATACTTCCAGTTTTTGTTTTGAACAAAAGATCAAATGCCTTGTTTTGGATCAAAAACTTTTTTCCTCCGTAAAATCCGTACATATATTTTACGACGCCCTGCTTATACAGATAAGGCCATAACTCGTCTTCGCTTCCCAAAAGAACTTTTGCATGCAGGTAAATAGCCTGCCATTCTCCCTTGTCGGCGAGAAATTTGAGCGCATCATCCTTTTTGCCGTATTCGGCAATGAAAGAAAGCTGATTTCTGCTATACAGCACCTCAAAGCACCCTCTTTTGAGCCAACATAGGTCCCCATTCCGAGACGTTTTCCTCCATTGGTATCCACCCGAACTGGCCTTGTTCTATCAGAACTTCCCAGCGCTTATATTTAAAGCAACAGTCCCAATCTTGATGACGAATAAAACATTCATTGCTGATACAGCAAAGAAAATTATTGTCCCAATGGCAACGCTTGAACAATGCGTACGCCGCTTCTTCGTCAAGAAAAGCGATTATCCACTCAGCCAACCTTTTTTCGTCGTTTTCAAAATAGTCGAAAGAACTTTTCTCCAAAAAGCTTTTACTTCTTTGGTCCATCCCAGCTCCACCATAAACTGAAGCACACGGGGCGTAATGCAATAACCAGTATTCAGGCAAATCATCAGCTGATGCAGATTTTTGCCGCAGATAAGGTTCATAAGGATGCATTCCTCATCTTCAGAGGTAATGCACTTAAGCATCTTTTGCGATTCATAATATTAGGATTTTGGATTTATGATATAAATTTTACCAATTGCGGAAAGCTTCTGTTGCATATGTCAGAAGTTTTTTTTCCAACCCGAGGCAATGAATCATCAGCTTTACCGTTCGGCAGCTGTCTACAGGAAGCAGATGTATCATATCAACCTTACCGCTTCGGCTTAAAACCAGATAAATTTTTTTCTGATCAGCCTGATATCCTACAGAGACCTCAAAACGAGACAACAATTCTTCCAGCAAAGAGAACTTCTCTTCCTCCGGCAACAACGACAACAGTTCCTTTTTATCCATACTTGTACTAATTTAAAAATTATTACTATAAAAATTGATTCGAATGAAGGGATTGTAAAGTTGATTAAAGCCCGATTGCAACAAAAATTATAAAAAAAAATCGAAGCCATAACAGGCTTCGATTTTAAAACCGTCAGTTTTTTTAAAAAAACTGTTTAACCACAAAGAATACTGTCCGTTTTTGAACAACAGCCAACGTTTGTGATGCTTGGCCAGAAAATTCCAGTTTTCGGCATCAACCGCGTGTTCAAAAATCTTACCGGCCTTAGACGGCATTATGGTCAGAAAAAACCTCCCAGTCAACGGCTTCATAGAATGCATTGTCAGCCAAAGCTTCATAGTCCCGGTGTTTGATAAACGGCCGCAGTTTTTTATTCTTCAACAAAAACTCTTTTCGTTTTGGTTATAAAGAAAATCTTCCTGATGCGCCTCAAGCAATACATTCAGCAGGCTCTTTCCGTGGTATGTCATTCCTTTTTCGTGGGCAAAATATACCATTTTCCACTTCTCAGAATCGACTAAATATTCAACCCCTTTTTCAAGCCAGACGAGCTCTTCGTAAGCTTGTAGCTCGATTAAATCATCAACCCGCTTAAACTGTTTTAAAACCGCTCTGGCTTCTGACGTATTCATCTTTTTAATTCCTCAAAACGCCCGTGATATCCCAAAACCTCAACCTTACCCAGTTTTTTCAAAACATCCCAAGCCTCAGCATTTACCAACTCATCGCTGGAAATAAAATTTTTGATAATATCCAAACGTTTGAGGCCAATAAACAAGTCTACAGCCCTTTGGGTGTCTTTATAAAACCGCGCGGCAAAAAGGAATATTTTGATATCATAGCGTTCTGCATGGCGCAGCGTCCATTCAACCTCGGCAGCTCAAGAAAAGCCTCAACATAGAATAAAACCTCTATGTTTACAAAAAACTTCTGAACCGCCACTTTGCTATGAAACTCCGATACTCGCCGATGAATCGACAATTCAATCAGAATTTGCGCCTGGCTTTCCTCACTCAACAAATTAGTCAGATTTTTCTTACGTTTAAAATTGTTCTGTTCCATACAAAATAAGATGTTAAATTAATACTAATGTTAATAATTTCAAAGAGATGGGTGTAGCATATAAAATTTACGGGCAAATGCAACAAAAATGTTATAGGCAATCTTATATCTTGAATTTTTAATATTCTTGCTTATAATAACAGATTGTCAGAGCAATCTGACTATGACACTAGAGGCTCTGTGAAATAGGTGTTTTGGACCTGGGGGCAGTACCCAGCACCTCCACCATAAGTTATTTGAGTTATTGGTCGCGGTTGTTTAATTTCTGCATTTTGTGCCAATGGTACATTCTCTGCCGAGATTGAGCCGGTTTTGGAAGCCAATCTCAAATGTCTTAACTCCTCTTATGGGGGTGAAACAGGATTGACAAGGTACAGTAAAGACAGGTATGTCGTGTTCGGTGAGATACCACCGTTATCGGTTCAAATTTAAATGAATGCTAACGATAATAACGTAGCTCCTGTTGCAATGGCTGCTTAGTTGTAGTCGCAACAAACTTAAATCCTTACGGCTTTGGATAGCTGTGAGTGGGGTCTGGGCCACCTATCAACAGAACGGCCCGCTTAATTTTATAGATGAAGGTTGTCCCAATGCTGAATGATGAATTAGACATAAACTACGACAAGCTGGTTGAAAAAGCTCTCAAACATGTTGTGATTGAGGCTTTGAAAATCGCTGCGGACGAAGGACTACCGGGTGAACACCACTTTTACATTACATTCAAAACAGCTCATCCTGCGGCGAGACTCTCGGCTCAGCTGCTCAATCAATATCCCGATGAGATGACTATCGTATTGCAACACCAGTTTGCAAATTTGATGGTCGGCGAGACTTATTTTGAAGTCGACTTAAGTTTCGGCGGCATTCCTCAAACCCTGCGTATCCCCTATGACGCAATCACTTACTTTGCCGATCCCTACGCAAAGTTCGGTCTCAGCTTTAACAGCGGAGATATGAGTCTGAGCGACACGATTGACGAAGAACCGATTATGCAGAAAGAGCAGCCCAAAGCTCCTGCTTCTGCGACCATCATTGATATTGACGCTTTCCGTAAGAAGAAAAATGCGTAAACAATCCGTTATTATTGCCAACCGCCACTCAACCAGCATTTCTCTGGAAGACGAATTTTTTGACGAACTGAAAGAACTGGCTCGGCAAAAAGGATATGAGCATCAATCAACTGGTAACGGAAATTGACGCGGTCCGTGAACAAGAAAACCTTTCCAGCGCCATACGCGTCTACATCCTAAAAGAACTTAAAAAACAAATTTAATTTTATGCAAACAAAAAAGCTTCTCGTTTGAGGAGCTTTTTTCGTCAACATATTTTTCTTCCCTATAAGGGATTTTAAATTGCTTTCAATGACAATTATCAAAGATTTGTTCAAAAAAATGCAGTGCGTTGTACACTGCATTTTTGTGATTTCAGGGCAGATTATTCTTCATCTTCATCATCGAGGATATAGTTATCAACGTCGTCTTCAAAGTCTTCATCGGTATCAATATCTTCATTTTCGTTGCCGAGCAACAGAGTTTCCTGCTCTTCCTGCATTTCGACTTTTTTCCGGCGGCCGCGGCGTTTTTTGGCCGGGGTCTTTTTCTTCATTGCATCAATGACGTAATTGCCCACAATCTTGTATAAATCTACCAAGTGATTATTATACATATGGTCGGCATCCTCAATCATCGCATAGTCAACCGACACATTACGCTGCGTATTAAGGCGTTTGACCAATGTCGTAACGCTTGAAGGGGTTACGATTTCGTCAACGCACCCTTGCGTAATAAGCCCGGAAGTGGGACACGGTGCCAAAAACGAAAAGTCTTTTTCATTGGCGGGAGGCGATACTGCAATAAAATTATTAATGTCAGGACGACGCATCAGCAGCTGCAATCCAATCCAGGCGCCGAAAGAATATCCGGCAATCCAGCACTGGCGGGCTTCGGGGTTAACCGACTGCAGCCAATCCAATGCGACTGTCGCATCTGACAACTCGCCGGGACCGTCTTCAAAATTTCCCTGTGAACGGCCTACGCTGCGAAAATTGAAACGCAATACCGAAAAGACAAGGTTTTGGAAACAACTGAACAACGTGTATACCACCTTATTGTTCATCGTGCCGCCGTACTGCGGGTGGGGATGCAAAATTAAAGCAATCGGAGCGGAAGGATTTTCACTCTGATGATAACGGCCTTCAAGCCGGCCGGCATGTCCATTGAATAATACTTCTGTCATTTTCTTTTTTAACCTAAATTTAGAACTTTTAGTATTATATGTTATGAAAACTATATAAATTATTAATATTTTCAGGAATGTAACACAAAATGAAAGCAAAATTCAAGATAATTCTTAACGACATCGACGCGGTTATCGCCCGCGATCCCGCAACCAAGAGCCGAACGGAAGCCCTGCTCTGCTCCTCGGGACTGCACGCAATCATTATGTACCGCCTGTGCCATGCCCTGTGGAAGCGTAACTTTAAGCTGATGGCGCGCATCGTTTCACAAATGACGAGATTTCTGACCGGCGTGGAGATTCATCCCGGTGCGCGAATCGGCAAAGGTTTCTTTATCGACCACGGCATGGGCGTCGTGATTGGCGAAACGACCGAAATCGGCAACAACGTAACGCTTTATCACGGCGTGACCCTCGGCGGTTCCACCGTCTTTTCAAAAAGCGGAAAAAACACCAACAAACGCCATCCCACGCTGGGCAATGACGTCATCGTCGGCGCAGGAGCCCAGATATTGGGACCGATTAACATCGGTGACAACGTTAAGGTTGGCGCCAACGCCGTCGTCCTTAAAGATGTGGAAGCAAACCAAACCGTTGTCGGCGTGCCGGCCCATGCGGTTGAGAAAAGCAAAAAAGAACCCAAGGGATTTATGGCTTACGGCGTTTGTCCCACTGACAAGGATCCGGTTGAATGTCAACTGGAATTTTTGCAAAAAGAAATTGAGGAACTTCGTAAAAATCTGAAAGCGTCTAAAAATGAAACCAAACAGCCTGGGGCTGAATAAAAGACCACAAGATACAAAAGTCTGCGTTGCCATGTCCGGCGGCGTTGACAGTTCGGCAACCGCATATCTTCTGAAAAAAGAAGGATATGATGTTTTCGGAATGACGATGGATTTGCTGTTGCCTCCTTACGCTCCGACGGTTTCGTCAATAGCTGACGCTGCAGTCGTTGCCGAAAAGCTCGGTATTCCGCATTATTTTCTGGACATGAAAGCCGCCTTCCGCAAAGAGGTTGTCGACTACTTCAGCTCTGCTTATCTCCGTGGCGAAACGCCCTCTCCCTGCATTATGTGCAATAAAAAGATTAAACTCGGATTATTGGCCGAAGAGGCTCAAGCCAAAGGTGCAGACATCATCGTTACCGGACATTATGCCGACATCAGACTTACCGAACACGGCGTGGAACTTCATAAAGGCAGCGATGTGCGGCGTGACCAGAGCTACTTTTTGTTTGCCGTAAAAAAAGACATTTTGCAGATGCTGCGTTGTCCGCTGGCGACTTACAGCAAAGAACAAACCAGAGCTTTGGCATCCGAAGCCGGGCTGGAAATCGCCCGCAAGGCAGACAGTCAGGACATTTGTTTTGTCTCCGACGGCAGATATGCTGATCTGATTGAGAAACTCCATGCCGGTTTCAAAGACAAACCCGGTGACATCGTAAATCTGCAAGGTAAAATTCTGGGGCGGCACAAAGGCATTATCCATTATACAATCGGCCAACGCCGGGGCTTGGGCATCGGCGGCGGTGACATTCTCTACGTATTAAAGATTGACGCCCAAAACAACCGTATCGTAGTCGGCGCGGAAAAAGACTTGTATCAAACCGAGGTCCGCCTTGAAAACGTTAACTGGCTGGGAGAGATGCAGCCCTCCCGAGCCGACCTTTACGTTAAGCTGCGCTCCCGGCAAAAAGCGGTTCCGGCCAGGGTGGAATTTGACGGCAACGCTGCCGTTGTTCGTTTGAGAGAAGAATTTGCAGGCGTGGCCCCCGGACAAGGATGCTGTTTTTACGACGGCACCAGAGTCATGGGCGGCGGCTTTATTAAATAAATATTGTTTTAATTATAACTATATGATAAATACAAACCCAGTTGGCACAAAATTGGGGGTATTATGTCTAAAATTATAATAAAACTATTATCTAATCTTATTCCGTCAAAACGTATTCGGCATTATATTAGGGAATATTTTGGTTTAAAATTAAATACAGAACAGCTTATTGAGTATTCTATTCAACCTTTTTTCCTAAAAAAACATTCCGAAAAAAACTATTTGCACAAAGATTAATTCTTGGTTCGTCTCATGCTATGAGAGGCTTGGCAGAACAAGACAAAGAACTAAATTTAGGAACTTCATCTCAAGATTTATATTATTCTTATCAACTTTATAAATTGTTTGCTCCACAAATGTGTAATCTTAAACAAGTTGTTTTATTTTTTTCTGTTTTTTCAAATGGCTTTAATCTAGGCAAATGTTCGGAATATTGCAGATGTGTTCCTCTTAAATTATTTTTTGGGATACCTTACGAAAATGAAAAAAGAATTAAAGAAAAAAGGCTGTAAAAGCGGCAGAAAAACAAATAAAACAAAACATTCAGATAATATCGACCCAAGCAAACACCTTCCAACACGACGACAACTATATTGATATGTCATCAGAGCTTGTTCAATATGTGGCAGAAAAACACAAAAAAGCATAACAAACGTCAACCTCATCCATTAAAATATTTAAAAATGCTTATAGAAGACAGCAAAAAAGAATGGACATACTCTTATAATTGTGATTCCTCCTTACAGAAATGACTACAAATCTTTATTGAATCCTCCGACATATTATTTGCACAAATCAACAATATTGTGCAAAACAATCCACATATCCGGTTGTTGAACTTTTATGATGACGTTGATTTTGAAAGTCGAGATTTTTTTTTAGACTGTGATCATTTAAAATTTTCAACAGGTGCAAAAAAACTGAGAAATAAATTAAATAAGACGGATTTTGCAAAATTATAACAATTTTGTAACTATTATTTTGCTATGATTTATAGTATGATAATATTAGGTAGGAGTAGTTTGGGAGGGTATTATGAAAAAAATTTGCATATCTTTTGGCCGGGGCAAGCTGTTTATTGACAGCGGCTTCCGCATTTGCACAATTACCTTCAAATCCGTGGGAAATTAAACCCAACGAAGGATATATGGGCGATAATGTCGCCGATACCGACGTTACCCACGCTCCGGTTTATGACAATACTGCCAACGGCGGAGAAATTCTGCCGGTTGATCCATGGGCTCGGGCTCGCGACAAAAGCGGCATCAAAACCTGGCGCGGAAGCGGTCAGCACGGCAAGCTGAACTACATAGGCGAAGCTACAACCTACGGAAACGCCATGGGACAGGAGATGATTGCTCCCGAAGTCAACCGCCACAATATGTTGGTTGCCACACAGCATTTGAGAAATCTCGGATATAAAATTCCCGCGAGTTATGATCAGGGAATCAAAGACCTGCCGAAAAACTATGCCAAACAGCTCCGAGAAGCCTATGACGGTTTAGGCCATCAAAACAATCCTTTCGATACGATGTTTTCCGGTTTTATAGACGTTGTTGAAGACGGCACCGGTTTAGATATGGAAAATATCCTGTTTAACAGCATTGATATTCTGTCAACCGACTAACCCGCCTGAAAAGGATTTTCCGATGTTAAAAAATTTCGGTTTATTAGCCATATCCTGTTTTATGTGCCTTTCTAACGCAGAAGCACAGGTTTTTCATGTTCAACGGACCGGCGAAAGCGTTAAGACGACTGTTGCCGAGCCGATTAAAACGCAGACGGAAACCGTCGCCCGGGAAGAAACCGCCGAACAGGAAAAGGAAACAAAGGTCGTCAGACCGACGGAAGCTACTCCCGAACAAATTATTGCGGCACAGGCTCCGCTCATGAAAAAGCTAAAATATGCCTCTCAAAAATATGAACCCTCCGAGTTAAGAGGTATTGTCGATGCCTTGAACCGCTACAGCGAGGTTCAGGTTCGGAGAGAAAACCTCTCACTGTCCAGCGACCAGCAAATTGAATTCAAAAAAGACAACGTTGACGTAAACAATGCAAAAGCCGTTGAAAAATATTTCAATGAAAAACTCCTGCCGCAGACTGATGATGAGCCGGAAAAAGGCAACTGCGGACGGAACTGCCGGAAAACAATAAATTCAGGACACTTTTAATGACAAATTCCAATCAACCCTATGTTATTCTGGTTGAACCGCAATTGGCCGAAAACGTCGGTATGGCGGCTCGAGCCATGATGAATTGCGGCCTTACAATATGCGCCTGGTTAACCCCAGAGAAGACCACCTTTCGGCAAAAGCCATATCGGCCTCCTCAAACGCCGAAGAAATTCTGGAAAACGCCGAAATTTTCGGTTCGACCGCAGACGCCATTGCCGACTTGCATTATGTTGCGGCAACGACTGCCCGGCACAGAGACCAGACCAAGCAGGTTTTTACCGCAGACAGAGCTGCAGCCGAGCTGAACAACAAATGCAGAGAAGGAATCCGAACCGGAATTTTATTCGGGCCGGAGCGGACGGGACTTCATAACGACGACGTGTCCCTGGCTGATGCAATCATTAACATTCCGCTCAATCCGCGCCATTGTTCGCTTAATTTGTCGCAAGCGGTGCTTTTGGCCGGCTATGAGTTTTACAAAACTCAAATTCAGGCTCCGGAAGAGCAGTTCGTGACTAATCACACTCAATTGGCAGACAAAGAAAAAGTGTTGGCTTTTTGCGGTTTTCTGGAAAATAAAATGGAAGGCTGCGGCAACTACAAAATTGACGCGCAACGAGAAAAACTGGTTATCAACCTGCGCAACATCTTTTACCCGCAGAGAACTGACGGAACAGGAATTGAATACGCTTTACGGAATTATCAACTACATTTCCAAGACCAAAGATTAATTTAAATCTTTATTTCAGCTTATTGATACATATATTTAATCTATCTGCAAAAAACGAATTGAGGAGATTATGATATGCAGCTCAGTGACAAGATGATGATGGCGGTTATCATCCTGACGCTTAGTTATGTTCTGTTGTTCACCGAGAAGCTCAACCGTGCGGTTGTGGCCATTCTGGGCGCGTCATTAATGATTTTTGCAGGGGTGCTGACGCAGGAAAGCGCTCTGGCCGCCGTCGACTTTAATACGCTGGCACTGCTTATCGGCATGGTGACCATTGTGGGTATTGGCGAAAAATCGGGAATGTTTCAGTTTGTGGCCATATGGTCAGCGCAGAAAGTTAAGGCCCGACCACGTATGCTATTGATGGTTTTAGCCGTTGTTACGGCTGTTTTTTCTGCATTTTTGGACAATGTTACCACCGTTTTGCTAATGGTTCCGATTATATTTCAGGTTACCCGCAAGCTGAAGGTTTCGCCCTACCCGTTTTTAATAATGGAAATTTTAGCTTCCAACATCGGCGGCACGGCCACGCTTATCGGAGATCCGCCCAATATTCTCATCGGCTCGGCGCTCGGCTTGTCGTTTATGGACTTCGTATACGCCCTGACTCCGGTTGTGGCGATTACAATGGTTGTGCTGCTTTTTGGCTCTTGACGCAATATGGGGACGCAAAATGGAAAGCCCGGATTTTCTGCGCAACGAAGTTTTACAGCTGGAGGCTGCCGCGGTAATAACGGACCGGGCGCTGATGTGGAAGTCGCTTACGGTTTTGATTGCCGTTATCGGAGGTTTTATCGCCGCAGAACATTATCATATTGCCAACGGAACCATCGCCATGTTCGGTGCTGCGGTCTTATTGATGTTATACACCGCCGGAAGCGACAACTTTGAGCGGGAACACAAAATAGAACAAGCCTTTAATCTGGTTGACTGGACCACAATCTTTTTCTTTGCAGGCCTCTTTGCCCTGGTATTCGGACTTGAGGAAGCCGGAGCGCTGACACCGCTTGCCGACTGGTTTATCAATATGGCCGAAGGAAGCATCAAACGGGCGACAATGATTATGCTGTGGCTGTCGGCCTTTGCCTCCACTTTGCTGGGAAACATCCCGTTTGTGGCGACCATGATACCTTTGATTAAAAATGTAGAAAACGCTTTAGGCGGACGGGATGTTATCATGCCGGTATGGTGGGCCTTGTCTCTGGGTTCATGTTTTGGCGGAAACGGCTCTCTAATCGCGGCTTCGGCCAACGTTATCGTTGCCGGCATGGCAAACAAGGAAGGCGTCAATATCAGTTTTGTCCGTTTTCTGCTGTGGGCATTGCCGACCATGGTCATCAGCGTCGGAATAGCGGCGATTTATCTCCATTTCCGCTACTTTTAGGCGGAAGTTAAGACATTATTAGGATGTCATCAGCTATAAGAATAGTGTTTGTTAACAATAAGAAGGAACTATTCTATGCATGGTGCAGACTTAAGCGCGGTTCCGTCCCTAGTATGGGGTATGGACGCTAAAATCGTAGCCGCATCAATCGTAATAATGGCCTATGTCATTTTGTTTACCGAAAAGCTCAACCGAGCCGTGGTTGCATTATTGGGCGCGTCAATTATGGTTTTTGCAGGCATTTTAACCCAAGCCGACGCCTTCAAAGGCATTGACTTCAACACTCTGGCGCTGCTTATCGGCATGATGATGATTGTCGGCATTTCGGAAAAAACCGGCATTTTTCAGTATGTGGCGATATGGGCTACCAAAAAGGTAAAAGCCAGTCCGCGCGGCATACTGATTGTTCTGGCAATCGTGACCGCCGTCTTCTCGGCATTTTTGGATAACGTCACCACTGTTTTGCTGATTGTGCCGGTTACATTGCAGATTACCAAAAAACTCGGTATTCCGACTTATCCGTTCCTGTTGATTGAGATTTTCGCATCAAACATCGGCGGCACGGCCACGCTTATCGGCGACCCGCCCAACATCCTTATCGGCTCGGCGCTCGGCTTGTCGTTTACCGACTTTTTATTTGAGCTGACTCCGGTGGTTACGATTTGTATGATTGTCTTAATCGGTATTTTTGACTTCTTCTGGGGACGCCGCCTGGTTTCTACCAAAGCACGCCGCACCAAAGTTATGAATCTGGACGAGAATGCCGCGATTAAAGACAAAGGACTGCTGATTAAATCGTTAAGCGTTTTGTTCCTCGTCATTGCCGGTTTTATCAGCGCAGAGCATTTTCACATAGCTAACGGAACAATCGCCATTTTCGGCGGTGCCGTCTTGCTCCTGCTTTATACCCTCGGTAAAAACCACGAAGAACGCGATCATAAGGTTGAAGAAATTTTCTCCATCGTAGACTGGACAACGATTTTCTTCTTTGCCGGCTTGTTCGTCATTGTTTACGGCTTGGAAGTTACCGGCGTGCTCAGCCTGCTGGGACAAAAGTTCATTGAGCTGACCGAAGGCAGTATTCAAAAGGCCAGCCTGCTGATTATCTGGGTATCGGCCATTGTCTCTGCGGCCATTGACAATATTCCGTTTGTCGCCACTATGATTCCGATGCTGAAATCCATGGAAGAAGCGATGGGCGGACGCGAAGCGATGATGCCGGTCTGGTGGGCGCTTTCTCTGGGTGCCTGTTTCGGCGGAAACGGTACGCTTATCGGCGCTTCGGCCAACGTTATCGTTGCCGGTATGGCCACCCGAAACGGAAACCCCATCAGCTTTATCGGCTTTATGGCCTGGTCAATGCCGATTATGCTGCTGACGGTTGCCATTGCCACGGCGTATTTGTATGTCGAATACTTTATGCTGGGCCTCGGCGTCGGCGGTTAAGCTCTTTGCCGGAATTAAAGCCCTTCACCGCGAAGGGCTTTTTTATTGCCTAAAAAAATTGCTTGCAACCGGCTATCTTTTCCTTTATATTCATTGTCAGGTATAATTATATTATATCAGAACCTAGCGGTTCGGGGCTTTCAACGGCTCACATGCGCTTCGGTGTTGGATATGCATCGTTAATTTTGCCTGTTTACAGACAGGAAGATAGACATATCCCCGATAAGAATAAGGTCGGGGAGCTTTAAGTATATGTCCAGAAAGCACAATTTCGGTTGTGTTTTTAAAAACTTAAAGGTCATGTAAGCGCACGTTGATAGTTGAACTCTCCGGCCACCTTTTACAGGTGGTCTTTTTTTATGCTCCGCAACCGTAAGCCTTTGAACATTTCCCGACGGGAAACTGAGCATATCTTTTGACACCAAGAGATATAAAGCTTATGTCACGGCTCGCTGCAGTTTCCCGACCTTGCCGCCATAACCAGAGTTTGCAGCAGACATAAAAAAAGCTCCCCAAAGAGAGCTTTTTCAAGTTTTGTTCAAGCTAAAGAGCGGAGCTGTTACGCATTCCGAACGGATTGTACTGCCCTACCCCGCCAAAATATTTCTGGAAGAATCCGGGTTCTTGTCCCAATGCCTCGGTTTCATCAGGATTGACGTTAATCTGTTCACCGTCGTTCTTGCTGAGGCGCGAGATTTCCTGTACCTCGTCATTGTCATTAAATTTAACCGTCAAAACATCACGGTCAATTTCCTCCGGAGCGAAAAACGCAATGCGTCTGACATCCGACGACATATATATCCAGGTATTCTTGTCAAAAGAAACGACTGAAGACGGCGAGCCCAAAATCTGACGAACCTCCTCTTTGCTGTCGCCAACCTCAATACGGCTGATACGTTCGTTAGTGGGCATATTTCCATTGTGAGTGACAAACCATTCGTTTGCCTTTTCGGTCGAGCAGCCGGAAGCCAAGAGCAATACCAGAGAACAAGTGCATATCATTTTGTTTATTGACATACGAGCATCCTTGCAGTTATATCCATTATAAAAGTAATCACTTTATATCATAAGGAAAGTATTTATGCAAAATCTTTTTTCATATCCGTTGGTCGTAGACGAATTGAGCGCCGCCCAACGCCGCTACAAATTCAAGGCTGACGAAAAAGAACTTAAATTTATCGCAGACGTTCTCAAGGTGGTTGACGCCAAAAGCTTTGAAGCTGACCTTAACGTAAAACTTTCCAAAAAGAACATCAGCTGAAGGTTTGGGGAAAAGTCAGAGCCGAATTGGAACTGATGAGCGTCATTTCGCTGGAAAACTTTACCAAAACCTATGAGCCCGAATTTGAAATCAATTATGACACGCAGCTGTCTCCCAAGGATTTGCGGGAAATGGAGATTGAATTTGACGACGAGGTTCCCGACGTTATTATTGACGGCAAAATCGATTTGGCGGAAATCGCAATGGAGCAAATCGCCCTGGTTATCGACGACTTTCCCCGTCAGGACGGCGAAGTTTTCGAGTTTGAATCGGAATTCGACGAGGAGACCACGGAAAAGATGAATCCTTTTGCCGTTCTTGCAAAACTCAAGAAATAGGGGCTGCTCTTCTATATTTGTAAAAAAGTCCTTGCAAAATAGGAAAATATTGAGTAAAAGGGTTTCAGAATTTCGCAAAAAGACATTTTATTTAGTTGATTTTAAAAACTAAATAGGTTAATAATGTCGCTTGAATCAAATAAATAACATTAATTTTAGAGTATAAGAAGATGGCTACACCTAAAAAGAAAGTTTCAAAATCACGTCGCGACATGCGCCGTTCTCACGATGCATTGAAGAGCAATTCTTATGTAGAATGCCCGAACTGCGGTGAGTTAAAAAGACCTCACAACGTATGCCCTGCCTGCGGTCAGTACGACGGTCGCGAAGTAGTTGCTAAAAAAGCTGCTGCTGAGTAATTTATTACTACAACTTGCCTAAAGTTTTTTAGGTATTATCATTTGAATGGAGCAGGTTTTGTCTACTAATAATCTGGTCATATCAATCGATGCTATGGGGGAGATAATTCCCCCGAGTCGTCATAGAAGGGTTGGCAATTGCCGCCAAAAAAAGAATCCCGACGTCAAATTTCTCTTATTCGGGGATGAAGCGAAGATTAACGAAAATCTTAGCCAATATCCAGCCTTACAAAAGGTTTGTGAAGTACGCCACGCACTGGAAGTTGTTCACAATGAAGACAAGCCTTCCCAAGTTATCCGCAATCGAAACACCAGTATGTACATGGCTATTGACGCCGTGCGCAAAGGAGAAGCGCAAGCTATCGTTTCGGCCGGAAACACCGGAGCGTTGATGGCTATTTCCAAGCTGGTTCTCAAGACCATTCAAAAAATCCATCGTCCGGCGATTGTCAGCATTATGCCCCATCAACACGGCAAATACGTTATGCTTGACCTGGGTGCCAACACCGAGTGCAGCGCTATAAATCTGGCCGAGTTTGCAATGATGGGAGACATTTTGGCCCGTCATGCTTTGGGCATTGAAAAGCCGCGGGTTGCCCTGCTGAACATCGGCGCCGAAGAGATGAAAGGCAAAGAAGAAATCCGCCAGGCTGCTCATATGATTAAAAACTCGCGGATGAACATTGATTTCCGCGGATATATTGAACCGCACGAGATTCCTAACGGCGTTGCCGACGTTATCGTTGCCGACGGGTTTACCGGCAATATCGCCCTCAAATCGATTGAAGGCACTGCACGTTTGGTCGTCCGTTTGTTAAAAGACTCCATCAAAAAGTCATTTTTGGCAAAGCTGGGAATGCCGTTTATGCTGGGCGTTATGCTCAAGGTCAAAAAGACAATGGATCCCCGCCTCTATAACGGTGCCATGTTTGTCGGCCTCAACGGCCTCTCGGTTAAAAGCCACGGCGGAACGGATGCCCTCGGGTTTTCGGTTGCCGTCAGTAACGCTGCCACTTTGGTGCGTCAAAATTTTGTAGCCACCATTCGCGAAGAAGTTGAAAAAGTCGACCTCGACGAATTATCACAGGAAGTTATTTATGAAGTCTATTAGAACACAAATCATCGGACACGGTCATTATGCACCGAAAAAAGTTTTAACCAACGACGATATGGCTAAAATAGTAGAAACCAGCGACGAGTGGATTACTACCCGTACAGGCATTAAAGCCCGCTGCGTCGTTGAGAACGAGACCACTTCGGATCTGGCTTTTCATGCGGCCGAAATGGCACTCAAAACTGCAAATATCAGTGCGGAAGAGTTGGATATGGTTATTTTGGCAACGATTACGCCGGACAACACAACCCCCTCTACCGCAGCAAAAGGTTTCTGCGCGTCTGGGCGTCAGACCGGGCACAATTGCTTTTGATATGTCGGCAGCCTGTTCCGGCTTTGTATATGCTCTGACCATGGCTGATAATATGATTCGTCTGGGCCAAGTTAAGACGGCCTTGATTATCGGTGCGGAATCTCTTTCAAAAATCACTGACTGGACTGACCGCAATACCTGCGTCTTGTTCGGTGACGGTGCCGGTGCCGCTGTGTTAAGAGCAGCCGACGGAACAGGCACAATTGAAGACCGCGGCGTTTTGGCAACCAAAATTTATGCCGACGGTTATCATTATGACAATTTGAAGACCGACGGCGGCGTTTCAGGAACGCAAACAACGGGACACATTGTTATGGACGGTAAAGAAGTATTCAAGTATGCCGTTAACTGTATGCCTCAAGCAGCCGAAGACGCTATGAAAGAGGCCGGCATCAGTGCCGACGACGTTGACTGGCTGATTCCTTTCACCAGGCTAACATCCGCATTATTGAAGGCGTCGGGAAAAACTTGGAATCGCCGATGAAAAAGTCATCGTCAACATTGCCCGTTACGGCAACACTTCCGCCGCAACAATTCCCATTGCCCTTTCGGAAAAAATGGAAGACGGTACGATTAAGGAAGGCGACTGTGTCGTCCTGACCGCAATGGGCGCCGGCTTTACCTGGGGTGCTGCGGTTGTCCGCCTGTAAAAAAATTCTATAAAAACTGTGGATTAACTCTTGTCACCAAGGTAAATCTGGTATACTTATTCTTGTCATAAATTTGAATACTATTAAATAACAAAGGATTAAAGATGAAAACAATTACTCGTGCAGATGTTGCAGAAACAATTTATGAAGAAATCGGACTGTCCAGAAAAGATTCTACAGATATTCTGGATATGATTCTTGATGAAATTGTTAAAGAATTAAGCAATGGCAACGATGTTAAGTTGTCTTCGTTCGGAACTTTTCCTTGCGCCAAAAAAAGGAGCGCTCCGGCCGCAATCCTAAAACCGGCGTAGAAGCAATCATCAGCCCGCGCAAGGTAATTTCATTTAAACCGTCTCAGACAATGCGCAAAACAATCAACGCATAACTAAAAAGGACGTTTCCATGGTTGTAAACAAAAAGCAAGGCAGCATTTCGTACAATTGCCGAAGTTGCTGAAGAACTCGGAGTTGCTACGCATGTGCTGCGCTTTTGGGAAACCAAATTTCCTCAGATAAAACCGATGAAACGCAGCGGTGGACGGCGTTATTATCGTCCCGATGACGTTGAGCTGGTCAAGACCATTCGCGATTATTTGTATGAGAAGCGCTATACAATCGAAGGCGTCCAAAAAGTTTTTAAGGAAAAAGGCGTAAAAGCCGTTGTCGGTGATGAAATTCAAAAAGACTTTTTTGCCGACAAAGCGGAAAAAACCGTTTTGGATGAAAACGGCAGAGCATTAATCAGCGGTCTGCTAAGCCAGTTGAAAGATATGCGCAGCGAACTTAGTACCGCATTGGCAAGAGCTGAAAAAAATAACCATTCCCTACCCTGCAATATGCAGGGTTTTATTTTATGGGTTATATAATTCACCATATAAAGACCATTACTTTTGTCTAATTTGTCATTGACAGGAGCGAGATAATGTTATAGTATTGAAACAACTTACAAAACAATGATGCCTATTATTAATTAAAAAATATATTATATTATGAAAAGTTAGAAATTTTAAATGGTGTTGTAAAAGAGTTTGGCTTAACAGACAGAAGCAGTAGTAAAGAGCTGGTATGAGAACAATCAAATCAGCGCAGAGTTTTTGCAACAATTGTGTCCTGTTGGCGGAAAAACAACTTTTCAGGATATGAATTTTTATCCCGTCCAAGAAGTTTGTAACGCCGAAGAAGGTTGTGCCGGGGATGTTTTATTACGCAGACGGCCTGATATTTCCGGAACTGATAAAAGACAATCAGGTTTCGGCAAGTCGTCGGCTGTGTAGACAGAAACCACGGGTTGGCTTTGGGATTACGGGAAACGGAACTTCCGTGGTCGAGTACTGGCTTTATGTCGATATGCCATCAGGACTTAGAGGCAAAGAGGCAACGTCTCTGATACTGAAGACAGCCCATCCCTCTGTGGATTTATATTTTAGAAACACCGGAGAGAGTAATGGCTATATACTCCCCAGCATGTGCTTCTCTGATATCCTTAAGATATTTTTCCAGTTTTAAGCACCCTGCCCTGAGCTCAACATTGTCTCCTGAAATTTTGAGTTTAGCACCTTGTGTTATACAACCGTTTTCAACTCGTCCGGTTACAACAACTCCTGTATTGTGGATATAAAACACCTCATCAATACATAAGGAGAAAATATTTTCTGCTCCATAATTATTTGACTTTAATGATTAAACATATACATAAAATTTTGTTTTACACTACAGTATCCCCCCCAAACAAATCAATATTTTTCGTAAATACAAATTGACCGTTACCGGCAAAGGCAATCTTATGAAAAAAAATTAATAAACGGCAGAATTGATACTTTACCGTCTCACTCATTGCAAGTTCTTGAAAATATTGTCACCGACAACAAACATTTCAGATAAAAAAATTTTACTTTTTGCCTTTATTCCCGTTTGACACTGCCTATATAGATATAAATTGCGAATAAAATAAGGCAGGATTTTAAAATGTTTAATTCAGGACAGGCGAACAGAGACTGGAAGGCCGTCGTATCGGCAGTCTGGAATTTTTGGACCAGCAAAACCGGGGCGTTTATTCTGGCTGTTTCAGGTATTGCGGTCGGTTATTACATTTTTACATCAGCCGGCCGATTTTGAAATACGAAACAGAAAAAGTTACCTTTATTTCCTCCCAAAACGACAATGCCTATTCCGTTAAGGTCAAAGGCCGGGAATATCAGGATTTATACCTGACAAGGATATATCTGAACAACAAGGGGGCAATGGCTCTTTCCGGAAGCGACGTTTCTAAAATCGGCCATGATCCGATACGTATCGTCATTCCCAAAGATGCAAAAATGGTACATTACACTTTAGACAATACGGCCACTACAAATGCGATTACCGCCCGTTTGGAAGAAATCGACGGCAATTTGGTCATCAAATTCGATTATCTGAATCCTGACTATCAAATTGCGGCATCCATTCTTCATGAAAATCCCGATGCCGAATTTGAAGTGACGGGAAGTGCTTTGAACGTAAACGAAATCACCAGAGAATGGAGCGACCGGCAAGTCAAATTCTGGGGATTGTGGAGTCTGGGGATTTTGTATTTTATCCTTCTGCTGTTTTATATTTACAACCACCGGCCGCAGAAAAAAATTAGAATCTAAGTTCAACTTTAAATTCAACTTCGTCAGTCAAGGTTGTGATTATTTAAGAAAAATTAACGGGCTTCCTTTATGCTTGAGGCAAAATCATAAAGGAGTTGTCAATGTCCGTTCCTCTGCTGTTTCCCGACTATCAGAATTCCATTCTGAACATCCCGTGCACCTTGTTAAAACATTTCGGCCTGAGAGCGCCGCACGGAACATTAGCGGTTCTGGAACAAGAACTTGCCGCGCATCATTATCAAAACATTGTTCTGATGGTTTTTGACGGCATGGGAATGGCGGTTCTGGAAAAGAACCTTCCGCCGGAAAGCTTTTTGCGCCGCCATATCCGGCAAGAGATTACTTCGGTTTTTCCACCCACCACCGCAGCCGCAATAACAGCCATTCAATCAGGCTTGTCACCGGTCGAGAGCGGCTGGCTGGGATGGAACGCCTGGTTTGAAGAGTTCGGCCGTCCGTTGGTTTTGTTTACCAACAAGGATTTTTACACTCAAGAGCCGGTTGACGGAGCAGACGTTCGCGGAAAAATTCTGAAAACGCCGCATATTAACGAGATGCTTCAAAGCAAGCTGGACACCCACGATGTATCAAACCTGAACAATTTTTGCGGAACCGCACATAAAGTTGAAAATCTGGAGCAGTGGTTTGCCGAAATCGAAACGCTTTGCCAAAGCCCGAAACATAAGTTTATATACGGCTATTGGAACAATCCGGATTCAGAAATGCATAGAAACGGCGTGGAAAGCCCTGCCGCAAAAGAAATTCTGTCGGTTGTCAACCGCTATACGGAGCAGCTTGCTGACAAATTGGAAAATACCCTGCTGATAATTACCGCCGATCACGGTATGACTGATGTCGAATCGCTTTATCTGGATGACTATCCCGAACTGGAAGCTTGTTTGGAGCATGCCCCGACGCTTGAGCCGCGTTTTTGCTCATTTAAACTGAAACCGGGATGCAAGTCTCAATTTCAAAAGCTTTTCGAACAGGTTTTCGGCGAGGATTTTCTGCTGATGAGCAAAGAAGAGGTGCTTGAACGCAAGCTTACCGGCTGCGGATCCCCTCACCCCAGAGCAGCGGAATTTATGGGAGATATGCTGGCAATCGCAGTCGGAAACAAAATTCTTCAATACCGCATGAAGGGGGTGCCCCAGCCCAAAAAGCTTTGCAGCGCATCATGCGGGGCTGACCGCTGACGAAATGAGGGTTCCCCTTGTTTTGATAACAGCTAAATAGGCTTTACTTTTTTGAGATTTCCGTTATTTTAGCTGGACGACATTGACGAACACACAAAACCGGAAAGGATTATGAAAATGCTGCATCCATGGCATGGCGTCAGCTGCGGGGAAAATGCTCCCGATATTGTAACTGCGGTTATTGAGGTGCCCAAAGGCTCTCAAACCAAATATGAACTGGACAAGTTAAGCGGCCTGCTCAAAGTCGACCGTATCTTATACAGCGCGGTGCACTACCCCGCCAATTACGGTTTTATTCCGCAAAGCTACTGCGAAGACAACGACCCGCTCGACGTTCTGGTTTTGTGCCAGGAATCGGTTTTGCCGCTTTCGTTGATGAGGGTGCGGCCTATCGGCGTTATGAAGATGATTGACCAGGGAGAAGCCGACGACAAGATTATCGCCGTTCACGTAGACGACCCCGAATTTGCCCATTATACCTCAATTGACCAACTTCCGCCGCATTGTTTGAAAATTCTGCGTCGTTTCTTTGAAGACTATAAAATCCTTGAAAACAAAGAAGTCAAAATTGAAACGTTTTTGGGACCGCAAGACGCCAAGCAGGCGATTTTGGACGCTTTCACGCTTTATGAGCAGAACAAAGAGCATCTTGCCGGATATGAAAAATAAAAATTGACTTGAATTTTGCGCGCGATAGCCTAAAGTAGATATAAATTTACAGACGTAACAAAGGAGAACAACATGAAAAAATCACTTATTTGCAGCCTGCTGGCAGTTTCTCTGCTCAGCGCCTGCGCCATTGATCCCTATACCGGAGAGCAAAAGTCGCCAAAACAGCCTGGGGAACAGGTATCGGAGCTGCGGCAGGAGCCGGTATCGGCGCTCTGGCCGGCGGCAAGAAAGGTGCCTTAATCGGTGCCGGCGTCGGCGCTCTGGCCGGAGCAGGTACCGGTGCTTATATGGATGTTCAGGCCCGCAAATTGCGCGAACAGCTGGTCGGCACCGGTGTTCAGGTTAAGGAGCTGGACGGCCGCATCTATCTGATTATGCCGGGAAACATTACCTTTAATACAAATGAAGCGGTCATTAAACAGGGTTTCACTCCGGTGCTTGATTCCGTCGCTTTGGTTATTAAAGAATACAACAAAACCATGGTTCAGGTTCACGGATACACCGACAATACCGGTACCGCCGCGACAAACAACGCCCTGTCTCTGCGCAGAGCCAATGCCGTTTCAAACTATCTGCGGCTGCGCGGCGTTGACGGTAACCGCATCATCACCGACGGCTTAGGCTCCAGCAATCCGATTGCTTCCAATGCCACAGCCGCAGGAAGAGAACAGAATCGTCGTGTCGAAATTGTTTTGATTAACCAGCAATAAACGACCGTTTGACCAAGGCAGCGTTCAAAACGCTGCCTTTTTTATTAGGAGATGCAAATGAAGCTCGCCAAAAAACTTTCCGAATGGGAACAAATCAAGCTGATTGACGAGAAGCAAAAATCAGCCATTCTTGCCTATGAAAGCCGACAAGGCAAAAACCGGCTGCCGTTTATTTTGAGCGCTTTGGCCGTTTTTTGCATCGGGCTCGGCATTCTTTCCCTTATCGCTTCCAACTGGCAAGAGATTCCCGACAGCCTGAAGCTGAGCGCGGACATTTTATTACTGGGGTTGACAGCAGTCGGGGCTTATCGTTTTTACAACAGAGGTAAATGGTATTTTGAGGCGCTTGTCATCGGCTATGCGACATTGATTCTCGCCAGCATCGGGCTGGTCGGACAAGTTTTTCAGCTGCAACCGGTCGGTCTGAGGGCTTATCTGCTCTGGTCTGTTTTGGTTTTGCCCATGGCGCTGTTCAGCAAAAAAGCCGTTTTGCCGCTGGTATGGATTCCGGTTTTCGTCATTTCGGGCTTGGATACATTATTTGACTTTGCCTGGTTCGACAAGGCAATCGACTTTTTGGAAAGCGGCCTTCCCTATGCGGGTATTCTGACCGGGCTGATACTGCTTGCCTTTTTGAGTGCCGGACATCTTTCCGAAAGCAGACTGCCGGTATGGAAAAAATCTTGGAAATTTTGGCTGGTCGTTTCAACCGCACTGGTAACGGTTGTTATGGACTTTGGCGGAATGTATTATTACGGTTTCGGCAGCAGCCGGACATTCCCGCTTCTGTATGAAGGAATTGCGGCGGCCATTGTCATTTTGTTACTGTTGCTGTTGTTTGTGAGAAACGTTCAGACCCGAACGCCACCGACAATGGCGGCAATTTTAGCCACAATGATTTTTTTACGCTTTTGTCAGCAGGTTTGTTTCCGGACATTTAAATCACGACATTTTGGGCTTTGCATTGACAATGAGCATTCTTGCCGAAATAATTTATTTCGGCTTCAAACAAGGCTGTCCTAAAATCGTCAACGCTGCAGGCGCTCTGGCAGCCCTACGCATTTTCGGAGTTTATCTGCAAGTTTTCGGTTCTTTGCTCACAACCGGACTTGGACTTATCTCCAGCGGCCTTGTTTTGCTGCTGACAGTCGGCATATGGAATAAACTGAAACTTAAAACGGAGAAATGTCATGAATAAAAAATTAATTGCGGCACTGTCTCTGCCGGTTATCTTTATGGCCGGATGGATGGGAATTTTGAGTTTTGAACGCTGCAGCATTCAGCATGACGTTATCATTGCCGTCAGCGGTTATGATCCCAGAGACCTGTTGTCCGGACATTATATCGACCTGAATCTTAACTGGAAAGATACCGATTGTTCTCAGTTTTTTGAAAAGGTTTGTCCGCAAAAAGCTTTTTTGCAACGCTATAAGTTTTATCTGCCCGAGAAAGATGCCGCCGATATGCAGACTTTAATCAACCGCTCCGGTAATAATCTTGACCTAGCATTGGTGTTCAGTTATCAAAAAAAGACAAGCGCCCGGTATTGAAAGAGATGCTGGTCGACAATGAAAACTGGAAAACGTGGTTGAACAAACAGGATATCAAATGACGGTCATTTTAAGCATCGGCAGGCATGAATGTTACGGCAAAGGTTCGCTGCCTCTTTCTCCCGAGGGAATTTCCGGCGCATGGTTAAGCGCTGAGATTATTGCCCGGCAATGCGGCCGTCCACAGAAGATTATATCATCTCCGCTGCCGCGTGCGGTCCTGACGGCAGAGCTCAGACGTCTGGCCTGGCAGGAAAGCGATAATATTGTCATTAATCCCCTTTTGCACGAAGACAGCGGACAGAATGAAACCGAAATGTTTAAAATCTTATGTTTTGAAGAAGCTCTTGCACAAAACGACACTCATATTCATCTGGTCACCCACCAGCCGACCGCAACCCGCCTGAATGATATGGACTTTACCCCGCTTAATCCCGGTGACGTGATGGTTTGGGAGGCAGCAGACTGGAACGCAATGCAAAACGGTGAGATAAAAAAATATTTTGTCCGCCCGAATGCCGTTATACAAACGTCGCAAGCCCTCAGGGCGCAATCACTGGCCATCCGCAATTTGGCCGAAGAAGCAGACAGCACCGGCTCGTTGATGCAAAAGCTGCAGAAACTATAGACCTACTTCCGGCTCGACGCCCTGCTCGCGCAAGGTTTGGAATATCTCCGCAAGATAAAGTTTTTCGTTGTAATGAAGCTGTCCGTCCGCCAGGCAAATTTTCACAATTTCCTTAACCATTTCTTCCGCTTCGTCAGGATTTTTGGCCGAAACGGCTTCAAGAGCTTTATAAAAATCTTCGCGAGCCGGTTTTATTCCCTGTAAATAGGCATTCACATATTGTTGGCTGAGGTTTTTGGTGGCCGGAATCTTCTCAATGATATAATCATAGATAATGGTTTCCTTAATCGGTGAAAAACTGTCGCAGATGTTGGCCATAAAAGTCATTAATATCAGGTCGGCCTCCAGCGGTTCAAAAAGTTTTTTATCAATAAGCTGTCCGTCTTCCGGCTCAGCCAGCGGTTCAAGAGTTTCTTCCCGCCCGTAGTCCGCAACAAACGCAGCCGGAGACTTGTAGTACCTCTCGTTGCTCAAATCCAACAAGTCATGAATAAACGCAGAATCAAAAACATACGACTTGCGGGTTCGATAAAAATAGATATCAAAAAAGTGGTTCCCTCCTTTTGCCATACTTTTTTTATCGCCGCATTTTCCTCATACAGTTTATTATTCTGAATGAGGTGAATTATCATATTATAAAATCGCAGGTTTTCCTTAGTCATACTTTCTCCGTTACAAATTCAGTATATTCCGGGAGCATCAAAAATACAATCTAAAATAAAAGTTGCACTTTTGTCTATTTGCGAATAAAATGATTTTTACTTATAAATATTATTTACTACAATCATTATGGAACAAGTTAAACTCAAATCCCTTTTAGGATTAAGCAATTTTACGCCTCAGGACAAAATTGCTTTCAGCAAAACCGCGTTTGACGTTTTAATCGGTTTGGTTGTCAGCAGCAAATTATCGGCGAGTTATCCGTACTATATGTATGTGCCCGAATATTGCTGCGTTAACCGTGACTTTTGTTTTTGCCTTGTTTTTCCTCAGCTTGCCGATTATATGCAAGCTTATGAAAAACAATGCAGATCTTTCCGGAATACATCGGGCAAACCCGGGTCCGCCGATCCGAAACCGAGGTTCTTTGCGGAATAGACAAGGTTTTAAACATTTGCAACGAGCTTAAGGTGCAATATGATTTGCTGAGCTTTTTCAGCAATTTTCAAATGCGCCGCAGTTTGCAAATGCGTCTTCAAAAATATACTGAACAGACAGTTTCATTACAAACCGTCTTTGACTATTGTCTGTACAGATATTTGATTTCCGGATACGGAAAGGAAGAAGATTTTAAAAGGAATTTTTAAACTATTTAAATAACCTCTAAATTACATCTAAGTTATGGAACATTCTACCATTCACCCGGCTAAAACTGTCGGAGACTTGAGAGCTTATGCTCAAAAGTTCAAACAAAATCAATTTTGTTTTAAGTTTTTGCTTGATGAAATTGCCGCCAACTATCAGGTTGCTTACCAAAATGGCTGCATTTCAGTTTTTCGGAGTACTTCAGGTTAATTCCGCTGAAATCCTTTTCCGACAAAAAAGACGCGTGACAAACTGCTCCTTGCCCTGTTGGACGAGTATTTGGAAAACGGCAATTATAATTCTGCCGGCAACATTTACGTGGATCATTTAAGGGTCATTAACACTTTGAATGAAAAGCTCCGACAAACCTTTTTTGGCAGCAGCAGAAGCGAAAGAGCCTGAAAAGAACCATAAGCCAATTATGCAGCGAGGAACTGGAAGGCGTTTATTGGTGTGTCGGTTTGGCTTTCTATTATTATTGCAAAAACAGCAAGGGCGATAAGGAAAGCTTCCGCACTGAAGCCAAAGACTTTGCCGTCGGTTACCTTTCCGCCGGAACCCTGTTGCTGAAAAAGATGACAAACAAAGCTTCCTTTGAAACGCGACAGGAAATGGATGACTTTCTGAAAAACAATCTTTCCCGGCAGCAATACGCGCAATTGGAGAAAGTTTGGGAGAAAACCGGTTTTATCAGTAACGAATCCCAAGGAATTGTCGATGATTGGAATGAACTGGTTTTTGTTCAGAAGATGCTTGACAGAATCAGTGAGCACGACCATTACAGCTTTGAATGCATTTGCAGGCAGATTGATGTTGCCCGAGCAAAGTTCGTAAACCGCAACCCTAACTTTTCAACGGTTTTACGGGCTTTAAAATTATTTATGACAACACGCCGGATTAAATACGGCTCCCCTCAAAAAGCTTTTTGTAAACAACAAAGAGCTTGTTTTTTCCGTCAAGTTCGTGCAATTATTTTATTTGTAATCTTTGTTAAAATAAAAATTAAAGCAAACGGATTTGTTTTTTATTACAGCAAGAATGACGGTCATGAAGCATATAAAATTCCTTATTTTATCATCAGTGTCGATGTTCTTATTCGCCTCTGTGGCCTTTGTGGCCGACGTATTTGCTGCTAACCCGCATTTCACACCAATGTCATTATTGCCTCAGCCGTTTGCTTCCGCTTCCGATTTCAAGATTGCCGGTATCTATTGGCTTCCCGATTATCTGAAAGGAAACGTCAGCCGCGGTTCTGAGGATAAGGGTGGCGGAGACATTGACGGAAACTGCGAGAAAAACTACGGAATGCATACGCCTTCCAATATTGACGGCAGATATATCTGTTCTAAGTATAACTACAATGTGACCTCTTCTCTTAAATGTCACGTTAACTGTCGTTGTAAGGACGAATATAAATACACTTCTTCCAATTGTTCCGGCAACTACACAACCGCTGGAACTTCCTGTGAGGGCAAATATAATCAATGTGTATGCAAACCGAGTTCAAATACAACTCTTCCAACTGTTCCGGAGAATACGAAGTTTCAGGGTCTTCCTGCGGCGGTAACTACAACGGCTGTACCATTCGTCCCGAATGTACCGTCTCTTCTATGAGCTGTACTTACGGCTGTGCCGGATACAACTCCTGTGACCGGTGTACCTCATGCAAGTCTAATCCCGACTGTGACGTTTCCGACAAATCCTGCACCTACGGCTGTGCGTCTTACAACAGCTGTTCAAAGTGCACGTCCTGTAAATCCAACCCGGATTGCAGTGCGACGGCGGTTTCCTGTGACTACGGATGTGCCTCTACCAACTCCTGCGGCATCTGCACCTCTTGTTCGGGCAACCCGGATTGCGACGTAACAGACAAATCCTGCGATTACGGTTGTGCGGCGACCAATTCCTGTGGCAAGTGTACATCCTGCAAGTCTTGTACTCCGTCGGCAAACGAGACCGGCTGTACCTATGGGACGGAATCCTGTTCCGACGGTTGCGGCGGAACCAGACTGTGCTGCAAAGGGCATACCCACAGCTATAGCTGTCCCAGCGGATACTCTGCGACCAATTCTTGGGAAGTTTTGCCAGAACAACTGCCAAAGTTTGTTCCTGTGGTGCAACTTCCGGCACCTGTTACAGGGCATGTGTGCCTATCTCTTGTCCGGTACGTCCTGAAGCTGTACCAGAAAACTGCCGTGATACCAAAGTTTTTGATGACGGTTGCGGCGGAACCATCACTTGTATTGTTCCTGGTACATGCCGTGTGGTTATACCGACATGTGCAGAAAAAAAGGATATCCCGGCTACGTAACCATCGATGAAGATAGGTATAATAATACAATCAATCGCTGTTGTTGCAATGGTCAACCGTCATATGGCGGATGCGGCTGGATGGGATGTTATACAATTTATAACGGTCCTAAAAGCTAAGCATAACATAACAAAAATTTACAAAACTTTCAGTATCGGCACCTCAGAATACAAGGAGGTGTCGATACTGCTTAAAAGAGCAAACAATCTATTTTTCAGTCAGGAGATTTCTCAGACGCGTGATGATATTTTTGATAGTCTCCACCCGAGTTGCATAGCTTTCGAGGTTTTTCTCAATGAAAAGCTTTTGGTCCGGACGCACTTTGATGGCCCCGAAAGACATTTGAATAAGCGCGAGCAACTTTTCCGGTTTGGCAAACGTATTATTGCGAAAGGCGATTAAGATTCCCTTGGCTCCGGCATCAACCTTTTCAATATTCACTTCACGGCAAAAGCAACTTGATTTCAACCGTTTTGAGCAGATTGTCAACCTCTTCCGGCAGCTTACCGAAACGGTCAGTCAGTTCTTCGCGCATATCGGCAATTCCCTCATTGTCTGTGATTTCTCCGATGCGTTTGTACAGGCCGAGGCGAACCCCCAAATCCCTTACGTAGGATTCCGGTATCATAATCGGAATTCCGGTGGTTATCTGCGGAGCCCAATCCTGAATTTCTTTAGAGCGCAGCTCATCCTGAAGCCGGATTTCAGGCGCATAATTTCTTCTTCCAACATATGTTGGTACAAAGCGATTCCCACTTCCTTAATATGTCCGGACTGTTCCTCACCCAATATATTTCCCGAACCGCGAATATCCATATCGTGGCTGGCCAGGGAAAATCCGGCTCCCAGCGTATCCAATGCCTGCAAAATGCTGAGGCGGCGTTCCGCAATCGGTTTCAGCTGTTTTTGGGAGGAACGGTAAAATAAGCATAACCGCGTACCTTGCCCCGTCCGACACGCCCTTTGAGCTGGTAGAGTTGTGCTAATCCGAACATATCGGAACGATACACAATCATCGTATTTACCGAGGGCATATCAATACCGGACTCAATAATCGTTGTGGAAAGCAACATATCTGCCTTGCCGTCGGCAAAGTCATTCATTACTTCTTCCAGTTGTTTGACCGGCATCTGTCCGTGGGCAACCAAAATTTTTATGTCGGGAACCAATGCCCGCAGTCCTTTTTCCACTTCAAAAATGTCAGACACCCGGGGACATACGAAAAATATCTGTCCGCCGCGGAATTTTTCGCGATAAACAGCCTCCTTTATCATCACCTTGTCAAACGGCATCACAAAAGTTCGCGCCGCCAGCCGGTCAACCGGGGGCGTGGCGATAATGCTGAGCTGTTTTACTCCGGTCAACGACAATTGCAGCGTTCTCGGAATCGGCGTTGCAGTCAGCGTCAAAACATGGACGTCAGACTTCAGCTGTTTCAGCTTTTCTTTGTGGGCGACGCCGAAATGCTGCTCTTCATCAATAATCAACAAACCAAGATTGCAGAACCTGATGTCTTTGGAAAGCAACGCATGCGTGCCGATGACAATCTCTACTGAGCCTTCCTCCAACCCTTGTTTGGTCAGAGCGGCTTCTTTGGGAGTTACCAATCGGGAAAGCATTTTAACCCGTACGGGAAAACCCTCCATCCGTTTTTTGAAATTGTAATAATGCTGACGGGCCAACAAGGTGGTGGGGACAATCAGCGCAACCTGCGCGCCGGCAGATGCCACCGCAAAGGCCGCTCGCAGGGCAACCTCGGTTTTGCCGAAACCGACATCGCCGCACACCAGTCTGTCCATCGGGACAGCAGCATTTAAATCCCCCATAACATCCGCAATGGCATTGAGCTGGTCATCGGTTTCATTATACGGAAAGCGGGAGCAGAAATCGTCATACATTCCCTGGGGCGGAATGAAACAGTCCGCTTTTTTGAGATGGCGTTCGGCGGCAATCTTAATCAATTTTTCGGCAATGTCGCGGATTTTTTCCTTAACTCTGGCTTTTTTGGCCTGCCAGGCAACGCCTCCCAGGGTATCCAGCTGAATGTTATCATCTTCAATTCCATAGCGGGAAATAACATCAATATTTTCGACAGGAACAAACAGTTTGGCATCATTGGCATAAAGAATTTTCAAACAATCGTGAGGCGCACCGCCGGCAGTAATGTTTTCCAGTCCCATAAAGCGGCCGATACCGTGCTCGATATGAACAACCAATTCTCCGATACTGAGCGCCGATACGTCTGCAATGAAATCCTTGGCCGTCATTTTTTTGGCATGTTTACGGTTTTGACGTTCGCCCAGAATATCCTGCTCTGAAATCAGACACCAGCCATCACCTTTGAAGCCGTGCATCAGAGGCATTACGGCCAACACCGTCTTACGGTCAGACTTGGAAAGTGCTTCCGCCCAGTTTTCAGCAAACCCCATATCCGGAATTCCATATTCGCTCATCAACGAAAACAGTCGTTCGCGGGAACCTTCGCTGTAGCAGGCAACAATGCGTTTCAGTCTTTTATTTTCGGCCAGATAGTCTTTCAAATCGGCATAAACCTGTCCGGCAGTTATGCTTTTGGCATTGGAAAAATCGCGCGACGGCAAAACCGCAACGTTAAGGACATTTTCTCCGTCGGGAATACTCAGCGGCGTAAGTGACAACGCCTGTTTTTTACCAATATGGTTTTGAAATCTTTATCTGTCAGGTATAACAGCTCCGGTTTGACCGGACGGTATGCATCAATTTCGGCAGCGCTTTTGACGCTTAATGCCTCCAGACGCGCCTGGTA
>VOFD01002080.1_pt1 | contig 35243 bp, 54 predicted proteins | sample 5384101 | NCBI WGS metagenome assembly VOFD01 (sample SAMN12384723, study PRJNA508395) | human gut metagenome | isolation source: healthy gut C | host: Homo sapiens
TCATGTCAGTAATTTATCGGAACCGGAATAGTTCCTTTGCAGGTTTACAGGCCAGGGATCATATTTTTTCGACCAACGCGGACGGAATGGAAGCGGTAGCGACCGCCGTGATGCCGTCGATCTTGACAACGACACGTCTGTCCCGGGTGTTTTTCACCCGCATGAACGTGCCTTCGACACCCATGAATACGCCGTCCTTAATCCTCACCTTGTCACCTTTCGACAACGCGACCTCTTCGGGCGAAAGGAAAATCACCGGTTCGTCGATATTGGCGGCCACGGCAATAAAATTGCGCATCTGGGACTCGGGCACGGTCATAATCTGGTTCTCGCCGTTTTGCTGATGCATCACATAGCGCAGAATCGGCAGCCTGAATGTCTTCAGGTCGTCGATAACCCTCCCGCGTGGAACGGACGAAGATATAGTTGTGCACTGCGGCTTCCCGTACCCGGGAAAACCGGCCCTTGGAATCCCGGCGGCGTACGACCCTTACCGGCACGAAATTCTCGACATGCAGTTTGTCGAGATACTCCTTGGTGGAGAGTTCGCGCTGATAGGTAACCCGAAGCACATACCATTTGGCATCTGTGTCCTGACAGTCCATTATTGTGATCCGTTAAGTCGGGATTCGGCACCCGGGAAAGGCGTACAGTTGAGAAAAAGCGTTCCATGGGGACATCGAAAACCTATTAAAACCAAGATTTTCAATCAATTACGCGCCTCCCATAAGAACACTTCCGTATTTTTAAAGTGCGGGTCTCTATATAAGAGACCTTCATAACTTTTGCCAAAAGTACTAAAAAATAAAGCATATGCCCAAATTTTTTAAATCATATTTTGTTCCCGGCACCGCTTGTCGATGCAAAAACAAGTTGATTATCAAAAACTTACCATCTTTGACCCGATTGTCTGCACGAATTGTTCGCCAAGTGGATGAATTCAGTGCTCTTTTAATCCGACTTTGGGTATTTGCAGACAATAATCGAACAAGGTCGGGTAAACAACTTTTTATTATATGTTATATAATTGATTATAAGATGGTAATCAAGACAGAACTATCTCTTATATAGAGACCTTCCACACGTATAAGGATGCTATCAGGCTCCGGTTCGCCTGGTCGATGACGGAGCTTTCGAGCGAAGCCAGATAGATCTGCGTCGTTTTTCTCCGAAGCATGTCCCATTCCCGCACTGATGACCGACAACGGAATGTTATGGTTCGGGCAGCAGTCGCCCACGTATGCCGCGAGGTATAGGAGGAGAGCGGGACTTCGAGCCCCAGCAAACCGGACAGCTTTTTTTTCAACCGACGATTATAATAATCGAGGGCCGTACGGTATTGGGGAAAAACGCCCTGACCGGATCGTCCGAACTGAGCAGCGGAAAAACATAGCCGGATATGCGCCCTGCACCGGCATAGCGCCCGATAAGCTTCGCGATGCAGGGCTCGATACGGATAACGAGGCGCTGCCCGGTCTTGCGGCGGACATAACGGATCGTATCCCCGACGATATCCTGATTCCTCAGGAAGGCAATGTCCACGAACGCCATCCCGCGCGTACAATAACTGAAAATAAAAATATCCCGGGCCAATGCCAGGGACGGGGAATGCGTCAGATCCAGCTGCCGGAGCCGCACGACGACATCCTCGCCGACGGCACGCTTGCAGGTCTGGTCGACACCGGTGTACACATGCCGGAAAGGATCGGCCTGCGGCACGACATCCTCCTTCACGGCCCTATTATAGACTGCACGCAATATCCGCATATAAAACGAGACGGTATTGCGGACAACGCCCCGGCGCCGGAGCCAGTCGTCATACTGCCCCACAAGCCGTTCATCGACGAGCGAAAAGGGAATGTCCCGTCCGCCCAGGAAATGGAGAAACTCCCTGAGTGTCCGCCGGTAGTTGCGCGCCGTCCCCCAACTTTCCGTTTCGCCTCGAGCCTTGCGGCCTGCGTTTCGACATAGGCGAGCACGGTGCTCCGCCGGGACTCGCGGAACCGATCGACAACATCCCTGAGCGAGTACCCCTCCTGCCGGAATTCGAAATCCCGGATGATCGTATGCAACAGACACAAATCACGGTCGATCCGCTGCTGCACGGACAGCAACGCATGGGCTTCGCCCGAAAGGGGGTTGATGACACACCCGCGCCTTGCATCCCACTGCCGGGGCTGGAGACGCATGGAGGTAGTTACCTGCTGTGATTTGCGCCGATGGCAAAGCTGGTAATATATTACTCCCGCTTTCCCACCGACCGTCGATTCCCTGAGCTTGACTTTTACTGTTGCCATACATTTTAGTTGTTTTATGGTTAAATTGGGTGCGTTTCCACGCCGCCGGAGGTGCACGGATGTGTCCGGGCGGGATCATGTACAGCAAAACCCAACCATCCGGACAATTTTAAAAAGGCTGAAAATATGTTATTCGGCCATAACGGCATTGCGTCCAAGGTATTCCGGACAAGAAAATCCCTCGCAGCACAAGGCACCGGCGGACGGGACACGACAGACGTGTAGGCCGCAAACCGGACAGGCAGGACAGAGCAGGCCACAGACAAACGGAGCCGGCAGGATACGGCGGACAGGACAGCGAACGCACGGAAAGGACGGACGGATCGACGGGGCAGGGTTGGCAGACGGCAGACGACAGACGCCAGATGACAGACGAGCATTACAGCCCGGCCGGAAGCATGAAAAGCCCCCGGAACTTCGGTTCCGGGGGCTATGGAAAGGCATCTGCCGGGGATTATCCCAGCATCGGTTTCAGTACGCCGAACAGCACGAGCGCGATGAGGAGCGTAACGACGATATTGAAAGCCTGGGCGGAACGCCCACAGGAGATTGCGGTTCTCCCGGGAAACGATATCCTTGAGACGCGTATCGAGGCCGATGCAGACGAACGCCAGCGAGAAGAATACCGTCGAGAACATTTTGGCGACACCCGGCTCGGCAAAAGTTTACCCTTGGCATCGGCCGTGAAGAGGCCGTTTCCTGCAAAAAGGCTGAACACCAGCGATGCGGCAACAAAGCCGATGATGAATTTCGGGAATTTTTTCCCACACGATCCCAGTGACAGGGGCCTGCCCGGTCTTATCGCCGCGGCGGGTCGAGAGGTAGAGCGCGATGAAGAACGCCACCGCCGATCAGCACGTTCTGAGCCGCCTTAATGATCACGGCGTGCTGGTTGGCGACCTCGCCGACGATCATGCTCGATGCGGCGACGCCCGACGTGGTGTCGATCGTACCGCCGATCCACGCCCCGGCGACCTCCTGCGACATGCGGATCGTCGAAAATATGCGGCAGGATCAGGTTCGCCAGCCACGGCATGAGGTAGATCATCGGAACGACGACGATCAACACCAGCGAAACGATGTAGGATAGTTTCCGGTCGTCGCCGCCCGCCACGCGCGCCGCCGTGATGCAGGCCGACACGCCGCAGATCGAGACGCCGCTCGAAAGGATCATCGCCGAACGTTCGTCAACCTTCATGCGGCGCGAGAGCCAAAAGGCGAAGAACCACACGACGGCGACCACCAGGCAGGCCTGCACGAGGCCGAAGACACCCGATTTCATCACATCGCTGAAGAGGATCGTGGCACCGAGGCACACCACGCCGATCTTGATGAAGAACTCGCCCTGAATGGCGGGCTTCATCCACGCGGGAACGCGCCACACGTTGCGGATCAGGAGGCCGAACAGCACCGAGAAAAATACCGATTCGAAGCCGTAATACGACACGGAGGGGATCTTGGCGACGATCTGCGCCAGCAACGAGACGGCGAACGACCACGAGCGACGCAAGCAGCCCCTGAGCGGTCGCCGCAGCATCAGGCACCCGGCATAGAGCACCACCAGCACAATGGCGAAGAGACAGGCGATATTGCTCCACGCAGCGCCGCCCAGCAGCGTCGCGGGGACTTTGGGCAGCGCGGAAGGTGCGACCGCGGCCAGCACCAGCAGGGGAATGCTCACCAGACCACCCCCAGTCCTCGACCCGGAATTGTTCCATCCACTTTTTCATCTTTATCATTTTTTCAGGTTAAAATATGCCGGAGAGCATCAGTGCCACCACATTGCGGCCGGCGACATCCCGCGCGGCGAAATCTTCGTAGGTGTAATCCAGCTGGCAGCGCAGGTATTTCACAGGTTGCCACGTAAGTCCGGCCGTATAATTGGTCTGGCGGCTCGAACCGCGGGAGCAGTCTTCGAGAAAGGTATCGTACCGCACCGTCGGCAACAATGTCCGGGCCACGCGCCAGCCGGCCACGGCATACCACCCCTCGCTGTCGAGGCCGCCCGTCGTGCCGCAGATGTATTCGCCGCGCAGGACGAGGCGCCCGTAATCGTAGCAGGCACCGGCACCGTAACGGATGCGCTTCAGGTAATCCTCGCCGTACTCGCCCCAGTAGTACGATCCCGCGAACTGCAATCCGGCGACGGGCTTGACCGTAAGGCGCGCCACGATGTCCTTTGCTTTTGTTCTTATCCTTGACGTTCAGCCCCTCGCCGTTGAAAACGCCGAAGTTGTAGTTCAGGATACTGTATCCGTCGCGCTTGAAAAATCCTCCGAACAGCTGCGCGCCCATGTCGCGGCCAGTGGCCGAAAGCCCGCATAGATCGTTGAAACCCATCAGTTTGCGCAACGAAAGGGGGTATTCGATGAACTCATATCTGAGCGGCACATAGTCGGTATTCTCGATCGAAAAAAGGCAGCTTGTATTCGCCCAGCTGGACGTTGAGCTCATCGAACGGTTTTAACACAGGTAGGCGTCGACGATCTTCGGCGAAGCGAATTCGATCTGGACCCGGTAGTCAGTTTCGGAGCGATGGCGCCCGTCAGGTTCAGGCGTACGCGCTTGATGAAAAAAGGTCGACGAATTGTCGCTCCATTCGTAACCGGTCTGGACATATCGAAATTTTCGGCAGGGCGGCCAGCACTTTGTCCCAGGTGGACGTTTTTGGCTTTGAGCGCCGCGATTTCCGCCGAAAAGTTCCTCAACCGAAGCTGTCGCGGATTGTGTGTCGGGTTGCTGTGCACGAGCGGCTCAATTACGCCGAGCAACAGCAATACGGGCAAAATCATTCTCATAAACAAGGTCGTTTGGGTTCACAAAAGTCGTGATTCCGGCGCAAAAGGTCAATACGCGAAAATACCTAAAATGACCCGGAACGGCTCCGGGCGGCATCTGGGGGGGTATAATTACCGGCAATTATGTACTTTGACGTTCCGGAAGCCTATGCCCCTGAATTCCTCTTTGCACCCTGCCGCTGTTACCCGCAGCCCGTGGCTGCATCGACATGCCCGCCCTTTCCCGGAGCCCCTCCCGGAAAGGTATTCCGGGCCGCACAGTCCGGCACCGCCGCCCCGTGCCGTCCGTACCCCGGAAACACAACAGGCTCCGCACGGGACACGAACAGGGACGGTACAAAGGCCGGAATACTCCGGCCTCCCCGCTTATGGGAATGAACTTTTTATCGGTCAGGGACAGGAATTACAGTTTGTTGGCGAGATCCTTGACCAGCTCGCCGTCGAACAGGTGCAGCACCCGGTGCGCGTACCCGTGGGCTCGTCGGCAAGGATCAGCTTGGGGTTGGCCACCAGCGCGCGGGCTATGGCCACACGCTGCTGCTGACCTCCCGAGAGCTGCTGTGGGAAATGGTCGGCTCGGTGCGAGATGTTCATGCGGTCGAGGATCTTCTTCACACGCTCCTTTCGCTCCGACGACTTGACGCCCAAATATATGAGCGGCAGCTCGACATTCTCCGCCACGTTCAGCTCGTCGATCAGGTTGAACGACTGGAACACGAATCCGATATTTCCCTTGCGGAACTTCGTGCGGTCGCGCTCGCGCAGCTGCCCTACTTCACGGTCGATCAGGTAGTATTCGCCGCTGGTGGGGTTGTCGAGCAGGCCCAGAATATTGAGCAGCGTAGACTTGCCGCAGCCCGAGGGGCCCATCACGGCGACAAACTCGCCCTCGTTCACTTCGAATGACACGCCGTTCAGCGCGATGGTCTCGATCTCTTCGGTAAAGAAACTCTTCTTGAGGTTTTCAACTTTCAACATTGACATAACTGTAAGATTTTTAATTGTTTTCTATTATTTTCTTTTTTTTGTATGTGTTTTTTCTTTGTGTCGGCCCGCCGCGACCGCCGCATCAGTGTTGTATGGCGTTTATGGGGTTCTCGTTGGCGGCGCGCCAGCTGCGTGCCGTTACCGTCAATGCCGTGATTGCCGCTACGATCAACACGGCAAGCACGAATACCCACCAGTGCATCGGCATGCGCGTGGCGAAGCCCTGCAGCCAGCGGTCAACGATATAGTAACTTATCGGCAGCGCGATGACGGTGCATATACCCACGATGCGAAGAAACTGCATGTTGAACATCTTGAGTATCGACCCCACCGAGGCGCCGTTCACGCGGCGTATGCCGATCTCCTTGCGGCGGTGCTGCGTCTCGAACAGCACCAGACCGAAGACGCCCAGCATCGAGATCATGATCGACAGCAGCGAGAAGGGCCGCGATAAGGCGTGCCAGACGCTCCTCGGCATCGTAGTATTTGCCCAGCTCCTCGTCGAAAACACGGACAACGATATCGCCCGGCTCCGTGCGGGGATCGACCTCCGCGATACAGCGGCGGATATGGGCGGTAACAGCCGCAATATCGGCTCCGGGCGTCATACGCACATAGACCACATGAGGCAGGTGCCAGTAATTTTCCTGCTGGATTTTCTTCGGAAGAAGATAGAAACAGAAGGGCGATACACCGTATTGCAGGGGCTTGAAGTTGAAATCGGCACAGAAACCTACAATTTGCTCGTCGGGCGACACGAAACCGTTGATACGGTCGCCGACCTGCATTTCAAATTCCCGCCGCGCCGCTTCGTTGAAAATCATCGTTCCGAGTTCCTTGTCGAAGTCGCTCTCCAGGAAATCGCGTCCGTCGGTAATCGGGATACCCATCACGCGCAAGAAATCTGGTTGTACGACATAACTCTGGAAAGCGACCTGACGGCCCTTTGAACTCCCGGCCCCAGCCCATACGCCCGACCGACACCAAACGGCTCGTAGCTCCCGTAACATCCTTTACCTGAGGGTCGGATAGAAGTTTCTGCCGAAGGGCGTCATAACTTACCGCCCCACGTTCGGAAAGCCGCACGGCGAGGAGGTTTTCCTTGTCGAAACCCATGTCATAGTGCATCATGTAGTCGTGTTGCAGGCGAATGAAACTGGTCGCGATGATCAGCCCGATGGAGATGAAGAACTGCACGCCCAGCAGCAGCGTACGCAGCCGGCGGCCGCTGCGGGTTCCGCCGAAGGATCCCTTGACGACCAGCGCCGGGGCGAACGACGTGATATACCACGCCGGGTAGAGGCTGGCGGCGAGCGCCATGACGAAAGCTACAACGGCTACCAGCCCCACGACTTCCAAATTCTGCGACAGCGCCAGCGATGCGGAAATGTAGCTGGCGAATTCGGTGCCCTGCAAGCAAAGGAAACGTACCAGGCCGCCAGCAAAGCGATCAGGACGAGCCCGAACGCCTCGAAAACGAAATTGAAGCGCAGCGACGAGGCGGGAGCGCCGAAGACCTTGAACGTATTGACGGTACGGATGCGCACCGGCACCAGTGCGAAGAAGAAGTTGACGAAGTTGATGAAAGCCAGCACGATAACCAACACGGCAATACCCAGCAGGGTATAGGTCGTGACGACAGACCCCTGCCGGCAGGGCGCCTGTGAATCCGACTCGAAATAGAGTTCCGATACCGGAGAAAGGCGTACGCCGTAGATACCTGATTCGTCGTCGTCATCTGCGGCGTCCCCGGCCGCCGCACGTTTCTCGGCCGCCTCGCGCTGCATCTCCTGGTTCACGTTCGTCCACTGGCGCGCAAACTCGTCGGGATCGGCACCGGGCCTGAATTTGACGAAATAATTGAAACTCCACTCCGAAGTGGTATAAAGGTTCGTTTCGCCCAGATTTTTCACCACCTCGCACTCTCCCAGCAACGAATTGTCCGGAAAGTCTTCGAAAACCGCCACGACTTCCATCGCCCCGTCGGGCTGGGGTTCGTCGGTATCGACCCATATGAGGCTGCCCACGCCGACCCGCATCCGTTCGGCCGCCTCGCGGGAAACGATGACGCTCTTCGGTTTTCCGAGGTCATGCACATCGCCCTCGACCGAACGGAAAGCGAAAACATCGAGGAAAGGCAGCGATACCGAACCGCAGGAAGCAGAAAATTTATTATATCCGAACGAAGGCTCGTTGCTCGTCCAACAGGTTCCGGAGCCGAAACCGCCCCACATGCAGCCCCCGACTTCGACCCCCGCCGTCGAAGCGATGACACGCTCGGGCACCGGCCGGTTAAGCCACGACGACCATTTCCCGGGCTCGTACCAGTCCTCGTTCTCCACGAGATAAATACGGTCGGCTTCGTGCAGCGAGCGGTTGTAACCCAGCTCCCACCAGACCTGCGTCATGATGACGTAGAACGCGGTAAATGCCAGCGTCAGGCCTATGACGTTCAGCAGCGACGAGATTTTGTAGCGCCGCAGCGTAGTCAGAAAAATTACGAAATGCGATCTTCATAACACACTATTCGGTTTTAATCATGTTAATCGGGTTGGCATTGGCGATGCGCCACGTGCGAACGAGCTGCACGGTGCAGACGATCAGCAGCACCACTGCCCCGCACAGTGCGAAGAGCCACCAGCGGATCGCCACACGCTCGACGAAGTGTCTGACCAGCAGGTCTGCACCCCAGCGGCTTACGGCGGCCCCGACGACCACGGACGGAACGGCGATCCACAGCACGTCGCGCGCCAACAGGCGCAGCACGTCGGCCGTCGAAGCCCCGTTGACCTTGCGCAGGGCGATCTCCTTGCTGCGGCGGCGCATCTCGTCGCCCAGATAACCCACGAGCCCCATCAGGGCGATAAGCAGGGTGATGCCGCTCACGGTAAAGACGATATTGCGGAAACTACGTATCTCGAAAAGGATGGGGCCCAGTTTGTTGTCGTAAACTTCGAGCGTATGATTGTTGCCCGAAGGGTATTCTCCGATCTTGCGCTGCACGGCCTCCAGCGACTCGGGCGACATCCCGCGCAGGCGGATCATCATGGAATAGTCCAGCATATAATCGTCCGTGGCACCGAACTTCTGGAAATAGCTGAACGGATGGAACACGATCGGTTCGACCTCTCCCGTAGCCGACCGTCCGGAAATCCTTTACGACGCCCACGATCGTATAAAGAGGAGCCCCGGGCGAGGAGTCGTCGGTAATCTGATGCCCCAATGCCTGTTCGGGCGTCCATCCGCGCATACGGACGTAGGTTTCGTTTACGATCGCCTCAGGGGGTTGCTCGAAGGCGTAAAGTTCCGGCCGCCGACAAGGTGCATCCGCATCGCAGGTATAAAGCCCTCGTTGCAAAGCAGCCAGCGGCAGGAGAAAAGCAATTCCTTGGGTTTTCGTCGATGCAGGGCATTCCCGAATATCCCCAAAGCGGCACCTCGAGCGAAGCTCCGGCAGCGTCGACTTCGGGTAGCGAAGCAACGGCGTCGCAGACCGAAGAAATGTTGCCCAAAGGCGTTTTGACATATGTATATACGATACGGTCATGTTCGAACCCGAAATCGCCGTTGCGGAGTTTATCGAACTGCAACACGGCCAATAACAGGAGCGTAAGCGTAAACGTACAACTGACGATCTCGGCCACCAGCAGCGTCTGTTTCCACCGGCGGCGGTTGTCGCTGACCCCGCGGAACGCCAATGTCACGGGAACCGAAGTGAAAATACGCGACGGGATAAGCGCGGCAAGGGCAAAGGCGGCAAGGATGACGAGCAACGGCACCCAAATGCGCTTCAGGGCGAAAAGTTCGGACATCGGCGTCCCGGTAATCTCCAGCACCTGATCCTGCAGGGCCCACAACAGGAATCCGGCCACGATGACCGAAGCGAAGGTCATGATGGCGGTCTCGGAACAGAAAATGCGGAAGATGTCCGAAGGCCGGGCACCCCCGACCTTGAGCATGGCGATGGTCTTCGAGCGGCTTACCAACGTCGAAATCGAAATCAGCACATAGTTCATCGACGCAACGAAAAGCGTAAGGGCCGCAAGTGCCATCAACACCCATGCGATCAGCCCGGCGGAAGTATTTATGCGCGAAGACTCCGTGATCGGGAAAAACCGGTAGCTGCGGTTCCAGGCTTTCATATCCTCGGTGAATCCGTGGCGGTCGAAAAATGCGGGAAGCTGCGCTTCGACCTCGGCGACGGACGCCCCTTTGTGGAGTTTGACATAACTCGGGAACGAATCGCCGCCCCGCCACGACGTGTTGAGGTCGCGCTTCACAATTTCGAACGAACAGAGCATATTGAAACCGCCGAGGTGCTGGTTGGGATTCGGGTCGCGGAAAAGCCCCATGACCGTCAGCGAATCGGTGCCGTTCAGCAATACCAACTGCCCCACGGGATCCTTACGACCGAAGATCGTGCGGGAAAAAAAGACTCCGCAAGCATCACCTGGTCGGCATGGAGCAGGATCTCTTTGGGGTTGCCGTTCATCGGTTCGAATCCCAGCACGTCGAAAAAACATCGTATCGGCGTATATATACTTTGCCTGGAAAGCATTATCACCGCGCACGATGTCGGATGTGCGCGGCCCGAACAGGCGTGTGGCGGCTTCGACCTGCGGAACCTCTTCGGCTAGTGCCGGGGCGATGGGGGCATTGAGCTGCGGACTGTACCCGCTGTGCTGCGGATCGGCATAATGAGCCCACAGTTGGAATATCCGCTCCCGGTCGGGGGAAACAACGGTCGGAGGAGAGGTTGTAGTTGGCATACGAAAAGACAAGCAGACCGACGGCCAAACCCAGCGAAAGCGACACCACACGGGCAAGAGTGCCGCCGCGCAGTTTGCGCAGGTAACGTAATGCGAATAGGAAATTCTTCATTCGGGTCTGTCTTTAGTTTTTAATCGAGTCGATCGGGTTGGAATCGGCCGCACGGCTGCTCTGCCAGAAGACGGCAACGAATGCCACCACGGCGGCAAAAGCCCCCGAGGCCAGGAAAATGAGGGGAGAGAGCGAAATCCGGACGCTATAATCCTGCAACCAGCGTTCGAGCAGGTACCACGCCACGGGCACGGCGATGACGAAAGCCACGCCGACCAGCCGCATGAAGTTGCCCACCAGACGCATGAGCACCTCGCCGCGCGTCGAACCGAAGACCTTGCGGACGGCGACCTCCTGCTCCTTCTGCTGGATATAATAGGTCGACATGGCCACCAGGCCGAGCGCCGAGATCAGGATCGCCACGAGCGTGAAGATGCCGACGATGTGCAGTATCCGCCGCTGTTGGGCATAGTCGGCTTCGAGCTGCTGTTCGATATACATGGCCCCGGAAAAAATCCCGCCCTCGCTGACCCGTTCGAAAACCGATTTGACGGTATTGTACGCCGCACTTTTTTGTCCCCGCGGGCCTTGACCAGCACGTTCAGGGATACCTTTTTTGCAAAAACTCCTCCGACGAGCCATAATACTCCAGCAGCACGGGTTGCAACTCATCGAGCGCCGTACCGACCTGGAAATCGCGGTAAACGCCGGCGATATCGTAATTGTAGGTATAATTTTCGCCGACCTTGAAATTCGTCGCGTCCTCCGCGATACCCAGTACCTGCAAGGCATATTGGTTGACAAAACAAACATTGCCTTCGCTCTCGCGTGTCGCAAAGGTGATTATCGTGCAATCGTTCCAGCCCGAGCATGTGGTAATAAGCCGAATCGCCGATGAATATCTGGAATCCGATCATCCGGTCGGGGCCATACTGCATCGTATTGTTGTTTCCCCGGTCGTGGGGCGTACCGCAGCCCATGGCGACGGCCTCGACACACGGCTCGCGCAACAACTCCTCGCGGAACTGCGCAATCTGGTTTTTCCCGGTAAAAATCTCGGTCGGAATATCGAGTATGTCCTCCGTATTGTACCCCAGAGGCGCCGAAATCAGGTGCCGTATCTGCAAGCCGATGGTCAGCGACATGGCGATCAGGACGATGGTGATGACATTCTGAAGGGCGATGAGCACCTTGCTGTAAAACATCTTCGTGTGGCGGCGAAAGAGCCACGGACGATATCCACGGGTTTATAACGCGATACCATCATCGCCGGGATGATGCCCGCAATGACGCCCAGCGCCACGATAAGCGCGGCATAGCAAGCCACGACGGCCGGCGTCATATCCGGCCAAATGCTGATTTTCGATTCGAGGAGCCGCGATGCGCCGGGCTCCCACCGCGGCGGCCAGGAAAAGCGCGATGACGAACGCCACGACACACAGGAATGTCGATTCGAGGATCAGTTTGAGGATGATTTCGCCGCGCGAGGCGCCCAGCAGCCGGCGGGCGGCCATCTCCTTGGCGCGGAAGCCCGTCTGGGCGACCGTCAGGTTGATGTAGTTCATCACGGCGAAGAGCAGAATAACGGTGCCCACGCCGAAGAGTACCATCATCACGAACGACCAGCTGCCGTGATTGAATTCACCGTCGTTATTCTGGGGTGAAAAATAAACGTCCCGCAAAGGCGTGAGGATCACATGCTGACAAACATTGCCTTTGTAAATCCAGTATATCTCCTTGAAATAATCGAGCATGTCGGGGATTTTTGGCCGTCAGGTCGGCACCGGGGCGCGCCAGGATGAAAGTCGTCACCGCACCGGAATTACTCATATGTTCGTCGTTGGCCGAATTGATATCGCAGAGGCGTTCGGCCCGCATGATGATGTCCATGTTGGGGATCACCGAGCGGTCGATATCCCGGATCACACCGCTCCCGACGTATGTTTTATCCTCGTCGGGAAAACGTATCGCCTGCCCCGTCGGGTTGAACGTGCCGAAGACCTTGCGGGCGAACGACTCGGAAAGCACCCACGTTGTCGCGCGAGGCGAGCGCCTGTTCGCGGTCGCCCTCCAGCAATTCGAAATCGAAGATCCGTAAGAAGGTCGTATCGGCAAAAAAGAACCGAAGCCAAATACTTCTGCTGCCCGACCTCGACGGGCTGCGTGGCATCGGACGAATGTCCCGACAGGGCAACGCCGCAGGTGGACTCGATCTCGGGATAGCGGTCGCGCAGGTATTTCTGAAGGTAATAACCGCTCGTAATGCGTTCCTCGTTGCCGATGACATAAATGCGGTCGGCCTTGTGTGGTAATTATCCGTGGTGAACTGCCGCAGGGTATAGTCGGCGATCAGGATCACGAACATCAGCGAGACGGACAGCCGAAGATATTGATGGCTGCATAGGTACTTGTTGCGTCCCAGGAAATTGAAAACGAGCGGAAATTGAGTTGACGGAACATATTATTGGGTTTTGACGGGGTTCGACGGATTTGCGCAGGACATTACTTATTGAGGATCAGCACGTCGTTCGAGCCGTAATTCTCATAGCCCGACACGATGGCACGTTCGCCCGGCTCTCCAGGCCGTCGAGCACCTCGTAATACTGCGGGTTCACTGGCGGCCGATGCGGATCGGGCGTTTGTAAACTTCTTTGTCGCCCTCGGGCGTGAGGACATAGATCCACGTACCGCCCGTAGTCTGGTAGAACGATCCGCGAGGGATGATGACCGCCTCGGTAGGCTGTCCCAGTTCGAGGTGCAGGTAGTAGGTCTGGCCGCTGCGGATATTCTCGGGATGGTCGCCCAGGAAGGTGAAATCGGCGCGGAACTGGCCGCTGCGCACCTCGGGTAGACCTTGCGCAGGCGCACCTTGTAGTCGGTGCCCTGGCGGTCGAAGGTGGCTTCGAGGCCGGCGCACGCGGTCGATATAGCTCTCGTCGATCTGCGCCTCGATCTTGTAGTCGGACAAGTCGTTGATCTGGCCGATCTTCTGCCCGGTGGATACCGACTGGCCGAGCACGATGTCCAGCAGACCGACTTCGCCGTCGATCGGCGACTTGACGTTCAGGTTACCGATGCGCTCGCGGATAAGCTGCATGTTGCGCTTCATGTTGTCGAGGTTCTCCTCCATCTGCTCGATCTGCACCGAGCGGTAGAGCGAATCCTGCACCTGCCGCTCGATGTTCAGCTCGCGTTTCTTTTCGGCCAGTTCGTAATCTTCCTTCGACTGCAACCACTCCTCGCGGGCGATCAGGGCGTTCCTGTAAAGCTCCCTCGTTCTGCTGCCAGGCCCGCTTCTTGCGCGACACGTCGAGATCCAGCTGCGCCTTGTCCTGGCGCAACGAGAGTTTCTCCTGCTCCATCGAGATAATGGTGTTGCGCAGGATATTCTGCTTCTCGGCAAGGTCGGCCTCGCTGTTCAGGATTTTCGAGTGTGAGCGACGTGTTGCTCAGCACGACCAGCACATCGCCCTTTTTGACGGAGGTACCCTCCTCGACGACCAGCCGCTCGACGATGCCCGCTTCGAGGGGGCTGCGCTGTATGGTGGTCATGGGCTGGACCTGCCCGGTGACGCGGATGTAGTCGTTGAATTCACCGCGCACGACCTGCCCGACGGAAATCGTACGGGCATCGACGCGCAGCGTCGAGGAGTTGTCGCGCAACAGGAGCCACAACACGAAGACCAGGAACAGCGCCCCGGCCAGATAGGGGATGCCTTTTTGGTAAACAGGGCGCGGATGCCCTTTTTCTTTTTCGATACGGATGTCCATGTTATTTTTCTGTTTTTCGTTAGCGGATCAGGGGCGCACCGTTGTAATACTCGACCAGGCGCGTTTTGATAATGTATTGCAACCGGGCACGCAACCGTTCGGAGCGGGCCTGCAACAGGTTGTTGGCGGCGGTCTGAAGGTCGAGCGCCGAAACCATGCCCCGGTCGTACTTGCCGGCGACGGCGTTGTAGGCCAGCTCGGAGGCCGCGCTTTTTTTGCTGGCCTGCACGAACTCCTTGCCGTAGCCGAGCATCTGCTGGTAGTTCTGGGCGATTTCGCTTTGCAGGGCACGCAACGTCTGATCGCGCTGCTGCTCGGCGATCCGCCAGTTGTTGCGGGCGCGGTTCGTCCTCGTGCGGCGCGAAAGCCCCCGAAGATGGGGATGTTGAGCTGGGCGGAAAAATAGTAACCGCGGTTATCACGGAACTGATTCTTAAACGGCTCGTACAACGAATGGTCGTCGAGGCTCATGAAGAAATTGGTCGAGTATCCGCCGCCGACATAGACCGACGGGAAAAAGCCGCCCCGGGCGACCGAATACTGGAGTTTCGACTGCCGCACGTTATAACCGGCGCTGCGGGCCTTGGGATTGTTGTCGAGGGCATAGGCGACCACATCGGAGAAAGGGGCGCCGTGCCGGCCGGGGTTTCGATGGCGAGATCCGTCTCGATCCCCAGGGGGCGGTCGGGCGGATAATTCATCGTTTCGGCAAGCGTGATCCTGGCCAGTTCGAGGTTGTTTTCCTGCTGCGTCAGCAGTAGTCGTCAAGCGCACTGTGCCTCCCTGCTCGGCCACGTCGGCGGCGCTCTTGAGCCCCAGTTCAAGCAGCTTGCGGCTCTTGGAGGTTGCCGGTGCTGGTTTCCAGCTGTTCACGGGCGAGGCGCACGCTTTCGGTGTAAAATAGACGACGTCGAAATAGGCCTGCATGGTATTGAGCGCCACTTCGTCCTTGACCCGCTGCAACTCCTCGACGCCCAGCAGGCGCATCACCTTCGCGGCACGGATGGTATTGATCCCCCGTAAAGCCGGCGAAAACGGGCATTGCCCCGAAACGCCGTAGTTGTTGGAAAAGGTTCGGAAACGTCGGTATAGGTATTGGTCTCGAGAGGGTCGACCGAACGGCCGAAACTGGTCGTGGCGCTGACCGAGCCGCTGACCGAGGGGCACAGCGCCGCCACGGATTCGATATAGTCCTGGCGGTGGTTGCGGTTGGTGTAATCCTGCTGCCGCGCACGACGGGACTGTGTTCGACGGCATAGGCCATGCACTCGTCGAGGGTCATACGCACGACGGGCTCGGCCGCATTCGGGGCGGGTCGGACAGAATCCACGGCAGGATCGCGACGATGACGGTTTCCGTTGCCGCGGTATCTGCGGCCGAAGCCCCACGGGAGCAACGGGCGCAGCATCCGGCTGCACAGAGGCGGCGGGCAGGGATATCTGCGCCGCGGCAGAGGTGTCCAAAAAATTGACAGAATGAGGAGTAATAACAGTCGTTTTTCATCCTTGATTAGCGGGTATTGTTCGTTCGGGACATTTCGAAGCCAACCCCGTGCCAAAGAAACTAAATAACTGTATTACAAATTAATACATCATACGCATAACAGACAAAGTGTAAAAAAATTTTACACCTTTGTAAATTTGTGGACACGAAGGGACGATTTCACGATTTTTAACGCTAATTTTACCGCAAAACAATCCGGAAACACCATGGCAAAAGAGGGAACGTTACTGATCGTGGACGACAACCGCAGCATCCTGGCGGCGTTGCGCCTGCTGCTGGAAAAATATTTCGCACGGGTGCTGACCCTCCCCACCCCCAACCGGCTGGCGACGACCCTGCGCGAGGAACAGATCGACGTGATACTGCTCGACATGAATTTCACGGCGGGCATCAACACCGGTAACGAAGGCATCTACTGGCTGAGCGAGATCCACGCCCGCAGGCCGGATATCAAAGTCGTGCTTTTTCACGGCATACGCCGATATCGACCTCGCCGTGAGGGCAATGCGCGACGGTGCGGTGGACTTCGTCGTCAAACCGTGGGACAACGACCGGCTGGTGGCTTCGCTGCGCAACGCCTACAATCTGGCGCGGTCGGCTCGCGAGGTGAAGCAGCTCAAGGAGATCAAGCGCGAGTTGGCCTCGGAACAGCCGATGTTCTGGGGCGAAAAGCCCCGCATGGCGCGCATCCGCGAGATCGTGGAGAAGGTTGCGGCCACGGACGCCAACATCCTGATCACGGGGGGAGAACGGCACCGGCAAGGAGATGCTGGCACGCGAGATACACAACCGCTCGGCGCGCAGCGGCGAACTGATGGTTTCGGTGGATATGGGGCCGTACCCGAAACGCTCTTCGAGAGCGAACTGTTCGGCCATGTCAAGGGAGCCTTTCACCGACGCCCGGGCCGACCGCGCCGGGAAATTCGAGGTCGCCGACCACGGCACGCTTTTCCTCGACGAGATCGGCAACCTGCCGCCCCACCTGCAATCGAAACTGCTGACGGCCATTCAGGGCGGGCGTATCTTCCGCGTGGGCAGCAACACGCCCGTAGCGGTGGACATCCGTCTCATCTGCGCCACGAACCGCGACCTGTTCGGGATGGTAGCGCGGGGGAGTTTCGCGAAGCCTGCTCTACCGCATCAACACGATCCACATAGACCTGCCGCCCCTGCGGCAGCACCGCCGCGAAGACATCCTGCCGCTGGCGGAAATGTTCCTGAAACGCTACGCCACGAAGTACAACAAAACCGATCGAGGGTTTCGACCAGGCGGCGGTGCGCGAAATGGACGAATACCCCTGGGCGGGTAACATCCGCGAGTTGCAGCATACCGTCGAAAAAAGCCGTCATCATGAGCGACGGAAGGCGGATCACCCCCGCCACACTGCTGCTGCGGCCGGCTCCGGCCGCAGTGCAGGCCCCGGCATTCTCGACGCTCGAAGAGATGGAGCGCGGCATGATCGGGCAGGCGATGGCGCGTTACGCAGGCAACCTGACCGAGGTGGCGCGGCAGCTGGGCATCACACGCCAGACACTCAACAACAAGATCAAGCGCTACGGGTTATGAAACGCGAAGGAATAGCCTACGGCCCCGTAATCGGTTACACGGCGTTGCTCATCGCCGCTTCGGGAGCACTCGGATGGGTGGTAACGGGGTCATGGTACCCGCTGGCGATCCTGCTCGTCCCGGTGATCGGGATCGCGGCATACCGTCTCATAGGGCTTTACAGCGATTCGATACGCCGTGTAACCTTCATGTTCAACGCCATCGACAACGACGACTTCACGTTCCGCTTCCATGAAGACCCGTCGAAAGTGGACAACGGCATGCTCAACGCCGCCCTGAACCGTATCAAGGAGATCCTGGTGCGCGCCAAGGTACGCGCCGAAGAGCGGGAACGCTACTACCAGCTGATCATGGAGTACGCACGCACAGGGCTTATCACCATCAACGACGCGGGGAGCGTCTACCAGGCAAACGGCGAGGCGCTGCGCATCTTCGGGCTGCCGCGCTTGACCCACATCCAGCAACTGGAACTGCCCGCTCCCGAGGCATACCGGGTACTGACGACGATCCGCCCGGGCGAAAAGCACCATGTGTCGTGCGTGACCGAAACGGGCGAAATGGGCCTGTCGCTGGGATGTTCGCAGATCGTACTCGAAAAAACGCCGGCTGCGCGTGGTGGTCGTGAGCGACATCAACAGCGAGCTGAGCGAGATGCAGATCGAATCGTGGAGCAAGCTGACGCGCATCCTGACGCATGAAATCATGAACTCGCTCGCGCCGATCACCTCCCTGAGCGACACGCTGCTGCATATCGACCGGACGATGAATGCCGATGTGGCGCACGGGCTGGATACGATCTCGGCCACGAGCCGGCGGCTGATGGCCTTCGTCGAGAATTTCCGCAGGTTCACGAAGATCCCGGCAAGCCACAGAAGGCACCCTTCGAGGTGCGGGAACTGCTGGAGCACGCCATGACACTGATCGCTACGGAGGGCATCCGCATCCGGCTCGGCGTCGAGCCGGCGGACATGATCTATGCCGACCAGATGCTGGTCGGACAAGTGGTGGTGAACCTGCTCAAGAATGCCCGCGAAGCGGCATAGGGACACGGCGGGACGCCTGCATCGAAATCACGTCGCGCATAGACCCGCAGGAAAACGTGGTCATCGAAATAAGCAACAACGGCGGGGCGATCCCCGCCGAAGTAACCGAAAATATCTTTACGCCTTTCTTCACGACCAAACCCGACGGATCGGGCATCGGCCTGAGCGTCTCGCGCCGCATCATGCAGCTGCACAACGGCTCGCTGCGCCTGACGGCCAACACGGACAACCGGGTGACCTTCACGCTCCTGTTCGGATAGACGCCCGTAATGCGCCGTATTCCGTCCCGGCGAACTTCCGGGTCACGGAATCCAGCGGGGACAGCCCCGCCAAAACAATGCCCGGCCGGGAACGGCACTCCACAGGAACGGGACAGCAATACCCTACCGCGGCAGGGGCATCGAAATCGTCCGCGCATCGAGGAACGCATCGGGGAAGAACCGTTATTCCAGGCCTGGCCGTTCGAGATGGTGAAATGCCGTCCCAGACGCAACGTATTGTTGTCGATCACCGTCACGCGTGACGGCAGGTTTTTCCTTCTGGATTACCACCACCGAAGTCATCGTAACCGAGGGGCTTGACTTTTCATCTTTCCTTCGGCACGGTAATCGGGTTTCCAGGGCGACAAATGCGCCAGCGAGTCGGGAAGCTCGAACTTATTACGAAGCGAATCGGGAAGCTCATACTTCCCCGAACGGGGCGAGATCGGGCTTTTCAGCCCGAACTTGGAGTTCCTGCGCCGAAATCGCAGGGCCGCAAGCAGGGCGGCCGCCAGAATAAACATCCTTTTCATAACTATCCCTCCTATCTTTTATTTGGTCTCTCAAAATTACAATTCCCTCAGAACACTTCCGCAGAATCCGCACCGACTGCACCGCGCTGATGGCGTCGAGATGGTCGCCGAAATAGACCAGCACGGCATTGAGGAACTCGACGCGCTGCGTAACGGTTGGAGACCGATTTCGGCCAGGCAACGTACGTCGCACTCCATCATATCGCGCAGGATACGTGTGCATTCCTGTGTCATAAAACTAACGTGCTGCGGCCGCGTTTTTGGTATAAAGTCCCCTCACGGATATCGAACCAATCGTCGGCCGAGTAGTCGTTGCCCGGGCAAAAACCCAGGAAACGGCTCAGGTTGGCCAGGAACCAAAGGTGGAATTGGCCACCCCCTCGTCCATCGAATCGAGCGCCCCGACGCTGTTCCATACAAAATCGAAAAGCGCCTGGTTGGGTTCGTCGTATTCCCTGACGAGGCGGTACAAAACTTCGGCCATAAAGAGCGCCATCGTGGATTTGCGAACGTCGAACGGCAGGCTTTGCAGCACGAACCCCGCACGCACCTCCTGAAACGGTCCATCTGCTGCCGCGGGGATTCCAACCCCTCGAACTCGACGGGGAACATCGGCTGGAACAACGCCAGCTTCGAACCCCGCCCGCTGCGGCTGCGGACCCCCTGCACCATGTAGCTGCGGCGGCCTCCGACATCGGTCAGCAGGTAGGCGACCATCGACGAGTCGCCGTATTTGAGCGTATGGAGAACGACTCCGCGCCCTTTGTACGTCTTCACCTACCCTTTGCGCACGTGAACCATCATCCACCCGTCTGGCAGCGGTCGCCACCGGGCGCAGGCCCAGTTCCCCGGCACAGGCGACAATCGCCGGTACGTCCTGTTCCAGGAAGCCGCTCATCACCAGGTCGCCGCCCGGCTCCAGCGCTGCGGCATAGGCCGGCATATCGGCCGTGAGGATATTGCGGTTGATATTGGCCAGGATAAAGCCGTAATGCCGTCCGGCGATGCGGCGCACGTCGCCCAGCATCGGTTCGATGCGGTCGGCGACGCCGTTCGAAGCGATGTTCTCGCGGCAGTTCTCATCGGCCCAGTCGTCGATGTCCACGGCATCGACATGCGCGGCGCCGCACTTCGCGGCGACGATCGCCAGCACGCCCGTGCCGCTGCCCATGTCGAGCCCGCGGCGGCCTGCGACGCCCAGGTCGAGTACGGCACGCGACACGAGCCAGGTGGTCGCGTGGTGCCCCGTGCCGAACGACATCTTGGGCATGACGACCACCTCCATCACCCCTGCGGGGGCAGGCTCATGGAAAGGCGCATGGATCAACAGGCGCCCCTCGACGTCGACGGGCGGAAAATTGCTCTCCCAGACGGCGTTCCAGTTCTGCGTTTCGATAGCGATATAACGTCCGGCCACGCCGTAGCGCGCCAGCAAGGCATCGACCTGCTCCTTGCAATCGGCCAACCGCTCCTGCGGGATATAGGCCTTGAGCGTCCCCGCATCAGCCTCGAAAGCTCTCGAAGGGATAGTCGGCCAGCTCGGCGGTCAGGATCTCGGCCTGCATGGCGTCCGAAAAGGCAATATTCAAGGATATATAGTTCATATTATGTAAAATTTACGTATCTTCGCCCATACAAAGTTAACGATAATCTCGGAAATAAGGCAGGAAAAGGATGGTAGAAAACACGAAAAAGTGGGAAGAGACGGGACGTCGTTACCGTACTTATATCAAACTCGAAAAACGCTCTCGGAGAATACCGTCGAATCGTATATGCGCGACCTGCGGCAATTCGCCCATTTCATCCTGCGCCAATGGGACGTAGCGCCCCACAAGGTCGAAGAGGCGATGATCGAACGTTACATGGGCTGGCTTTTCGAGCGCGGCCGCGAAAAGACCTCGCAGGCCCGCTGCCTGTGCGGGCATCCGCAGCTTCTTCAATTTCCTGCTCATAAGCGACCAGATCGAAGCGTCGCCCGCCGAATTCGTCGACACGCCGAAATTCGGGCGGCACCTGCCCGACATCCTCACCACCGCAGAGATCGACCGCATCATCGCCGCCGTGGACATGCCTACGCCCAAGGGGCTGCGCGACAGCGCCATGCTCGAAGTGCTCTACTCGTGCGGACTGCGTGTCTCGGAACTCACGTCGCTGCGGCTGTACGACCTCTTCTTCGGCGAAGGGTACATCCGAGTGATCGGCAAGGGCGACAAGCAGCGGCTGGTGCCGATCAGCACCGTCGCACGCGACAAGATACAGCGCTATCTCGAAGAGCGCCGCAGCGCACGTTCGGGCGAAGAGGTCGTATTCCTCAACAACCGGGGCGGGCAACTTACGCGCGTGATGGTCTTCACGATCCTGAAGCAGGCCGCCCAACGCGCCGGCATCGACAAACACATCAGCCCCCACACCTTCCGCCACTCCTTCGCCACACACCTGCTCGAGGGCGGCGCCAGCATCCGGCAGGTACAGGAGATGCTCGGGCATGAAAGCATCCTCACCACCGAGATCTATACGCACCTCGACAGCGACCACCTGCGCCATACGCTCGAAGAGCACCTCGGGATATAGGGAGCGGAGCCCGAGGACAAAGAAATATGCCCCGCATGAAAAGTCCGTAAAAATGCTGTTCAAACCGCATTTCCAAGCATAAATATACTTTTTTGTGCATATATGCGGACTGTTTTCCGGATAAGATGGCTTAATTTTGTACGGATTTGAAATACAATTTTAACCTAATAATAACCCGAAGTATGAAGAAAAACATTCTCCTGACCGCTGCCGCCCTGGTGACGACCCTTGCCGGCGTAGCGCAATGGCAACCCGCGGGCGACCGTATCCGCACCCAGTGGGGCGAAAAGCTCGATCCGCAGAACGTATTGCCCGAATACCCGCGTCCTCAGATGGTACGCGGCGACTGGCAAAACCTCAACGGCCTGTGGGACTATGCGATCCTGCCGCTGGGACAGACCCCCGACAAATTCAGGGACAGATCCTCGTGCCGTTCGCCGTGGAGTCGAGCCTCTCGGGCGTAGGGAAAAGCCTGGGTAAGGATAACGAACTCTGGTACAACCACAGCTTCACGGTACCCGCGAAATGGAACGGCAAGCGCGTGTTGCTGCACTTCGGCGCCGTAGACTGGAAGGCCGACGTCTGGGTGAACGGTGTCAGCGTAGGCAGCCACACGGGCGGCTATACACCGTTCGAGTTCGACATCACGTCGGCCCTGAAAAAGGGTGCCAACGATATCCGGGTTCGCGTATGGGATCCGACCGACGAAGGCTACCAGCCGCGCGGCAAGCAGGTGAACCGCCCCGAGGGCATTTGGTACACCCCCGTGTCGGGCATCTGGCAGACGGTATGGCTCGAAGCAGTGCCCCAGCAATATATCAAGGAAGTGAAGACCACGCCCGACCTCGACCGCAAGTCGTTCCGCGTCGAAGCCCCGGTTTGCGGCGCACAGCCTGAAAGACCGCATCGAAGTGGCGCTTTTCGACGGCGACACGCAGGTAGCCAAAGGGCAGCTCGCTCAACGGCGCCGCAGTGGAGCTGGCCGTTGCCGAGCCCAAACTCTGGAGCCCCGCATCGCCGTTCCTCTACGACATGAAGGTAAGCCTGGTACGCAACGGCAAGAAAATAGACGAAGTGGAGAGCTACGCGGCCATGCGTAAATTCTCGATCGGCCGCGATGCCGACGACATCGTCCGCCTGGAGCTGAACAACGAGCCGGTATTCCAGTTCGGCCCGCTGGGTCAGGGGCTGGTGGCCCGACGGCCTCTATACAGCCCCCTCGGACGAGGCGCTGGCATTCGACGTCATCAAGACCAAGGACTTGGGTTACAACATGATACGCAAACACGTGAAGGTGGAGCCGGCACGCTGGTACTACCACTGCGACAAACTCGGCATGATCGTATGGCAAGACATGCCCAGCGGCGACCGCGGCCCGCAGTGGCAGATGCACAACTATTTCACGGGCGAGGAGAAGCACCGGTCGGCAGAATCGGAGGCCAACTTCCGTAAGAGTGGAAAGAGATTATCGACTACCTCTATTCGTTCCCCTCGATCGGCGTATGGGTTCCCTTCAACGAGTGCTGGGGACAATTCAAGACCCAGGAGATCGTGGAGTGGACGAAGGCCTATGATCCTTCGCGTCTGGTCAACCCCGCCAGCGGCGGCAACCACTACCTCACGGGCGACATCCTCGACACGCACCACTACCCCAACCCGCGCCTGACGCTGCTTTCGATACCAACCGTGCAACGGTGCTGGGTGAGTACGGCGGCATCGGCTTCGTGATGAAGGGGCACCTCTGGGAGCCCGACCGCAACTGGGGCTATATCCGCCTCAACTCCCCCAAGGAGGTGACGGACGAATACGAGAAGTATGCAGAAATGCTCTACAAACTGATCGGCCGCGGATTCTCGGCGGGTGTATATACGCAGACCACCGACGTGGAGATGGAGGTCAACGGACTGATGACCTACGACCGCAAGGAGATGAAGGTCGAGCCGGAACGTATCCGCAAGATCAACCAGAAACTCTGCAACGCGCTGAGCAAATAGGCATCCGGCCTCAAAATACGAGGAGCTTCCCCCTTGGGAAGCTCCTTTTTTTTTCATCTACCGGCGGCAAGCATCCGTACGATAATCATGTATACGGGGGGGGAAAGTATCCCGGTCAGAGGATGCGGCGGATCTGCGACGCCGGGGTCAGGCACAGCGTGCCATAATCCAATCCAGAAACGACCGTGAGACCGCAACGACGGCCGGGAGCTATTTCGCCGAATTCATCCTCCATCCCCAATGCCTGTGCACCGCCCCTGGCAGCCCAGGCGAGCAGTTCGGGAAGCGGAATGCCGGAGAACATACGCATTTCCTCGAAAACCGAAAGCCGGTCGTTCGAAGCCAGCGAGTCGGTTCCGAGGCAAATATTGAGGCCATTGCGGCGTAACAGCTCCACAGGGGTTCGAGGCCGGAGATATAGCGGTTGGAACGGGGGCACAGGCACCACCATACGGGCGCCGTAAATGTCCCATAACGAGATCGATGTCGCGCTGCGTTATGCAGCAGTCATGCACCAGGATCACGCGGCGGTCGTGCGGCACGCAGGCCACGAGGCGTTCGGCCGGGGAGCCGTAATGCAGGAAATCGCAGGAGAAACCGGCCTTCGCGTACCACTCCCACAGCGGGCCGCGGTGTTCGAAGAGCGCCGCTTCGCCGGGAGATTCCATGAAATGGATCGAAAGCGGGGCATCGCCCCGGGCAGCGATCGCACGCAGGGGGGCATCCTGCACCGAATAGAGCGAATGGGGGTCAGCGAGGTTTGCGGATGGCGGAGCAGAGGCAGCAGGTGCTCGGCCGAAGCGGCGCGCAGGCCGAAAAACTCGACAAAAGTACGGTAGGCGATACGGCTGCGCGATTTTACGGCGAAAGTGGCATCCCCGTTCGAAATATCGCCTACGGCTTCGATCCCGGCCTGCCACATGGCGGCATCGGCGGCTTCGACGGCTTGTGCTCGCTGTTCGGCGGAGAAGCGTTCTCGCACCTGCGACATGGTACCGGCAAACCCCGCAAAACCGCACCGTTCGGGGATCACCCCCAGCAAATAGGAGAGTTCGAGGTGACAGTGGGCATTGACCAGCCCCGGAGCGAGCACCCCCGGCATAAAACTCGGTGCCGGGACTCCGGTCGGGCTCGGGACACGTCCCGACGGAGAGGATACGGCCGTCGGCCGCAACCCCGACCAGGGGATTGCGGAGCAGGCCCTGCGGTGTCCAAAGCAGGTTAGAGGCTATCCGCCGGGATGGCTGCGCGGAAGAATTCATCGGCAAAGATTCGCAGGTCGAGTTGTTGCTGGTAAAGGCTGTCGACGGCAACGGACGTCGAAGGGATGTAGTCGATCTCAAGGCCGGTCACCGTCACCGAGGGGCGCAGGGGCTTCTCGCGGAAATCCAGAAAATCCAAGTGCAGGCGCCGATGGGTGGTGTCGACCGTGAAACGGCGGGTGAAATTCTCCGTCCGGTTACGGCGCAGCGTCGTGGAATAGACACTGCTGCGCCCGCCGTCCCTGTTTTCGAGCCAGACGACGCCCGCAACCCCTTCTCGTTGCGGTCGAGCGAATCGACGAGGTATTTGAGCCGCAGTTCGTACTCGCCGGGCTGCACGTCGACGGCGATCCGCAGGCGCGCCGTATCGCGCAGTGCCCCCCACACGGATCAGCGAATCGGCATAGACCGTACGTGTGAAGGTACGGCGGGCCACGTTGTCGATCGTGTCGAGCACGGCGACCTGACGGTCGTAAAATTTGCCCTCGGCGTTCGAGTTTCTCAATCGCCATTTCGACCACGTCGCCCAGGCGGGCACTCTTGCGCTTGGAGAAGTTGCCGATCGTATAGTAGACATCACGGGTCGTATAGCCGTAGCGTGCGAATATCGGTTCGTAGATGTTCAGCGAGTCGATCTTGACCCGCTCGTCGCCGATATAGGCGTTGGTGAGGAACGCATCGTGGAAAATCTGCGCCAGCTTGTCGTCGGGGATGATTTTGTGGCGGGCGCAGGCGGCGCCTGCGAGCAGCAGGAACGCGTAGAGCGATATACGGAAAATGCGTTTCATAATCAGGCATTATGTTTCACCATGCTGCGCACGGTAATGTTCGAAATAATATAGGCGACAAGGCCGAAGGCCGCCAGCACGGCAAAAGCAGGTCGCCCGGACGGAATTCGACGGATAGCTCTTGGCAAGAAGCGTTTCGGCCGGGATTTCGATCAGGCCGAAGTGCTGCTGCAAAAGACTCAGCCCGACGCCCAGCAACGCCCGCACGCAGCGCCGAGGCCGCAGATGAGCAAACCCTTCGCTGCGGAAAATAGCCCGCACAAGCGACGTATCGGCTCCCAGCGCACGCAGGGTCACGATGTCGCGCCGCTTGTCGACGATCAGCATCGCCAACGCCCCGACGACCGAGAACGACGCGATGACCAGTACCAGCAGCGAAATGAAGAAGATACCCCATTTCTCATAGGTCATGATCCGGTAGAAGGAGGCCCGCAGTTCGTGGCGCGTGCGGACGCGGTAATCACCGCCCGTCTGCCGCGCCAGAGCCTGACGCACCTGCTCCGCATCGGCCCCCTCCCCGCAGGCGGACGACGAGCCCCGAGACACGGCCGGGATGGCTGAAAAGCTCCTGTGCCAGCCGCAGCGACGCCAGGGACATACGTCCGCTCCGTCTCCAGGTCGAGCGAATAAACCCCGCCGAGGGGCACCGTCCGCCGCGTATAGTTGTCAAAAGGCAGCAGCGAGGAGAACGAACCCCGGCGCACGGCGTAGACATTGACATCGGCATCGGCAAGCGAGCGGATGCCCAGCATATAAGTCATCGACTGCCCCATGACGAGTCGTTCGATATCCCCCAGGCGCACCCGGTATTCACCCGCGGAAACGACACTGTCGAGCGGAAACACCTCGGCATAGGCGTCGTCGACACCCCGCACCGTGGCGGTAGCCTGGCGCCCGGCATGTTCGAGCAGGGCGCTCTGTTCGAGGACGAACGAAAACGCTTCGACCCCGGGAATCCGTGCCACGGCGGCCGTGTCTATCGCGTCGGCAGGAAAAAGTCTGCCCCAGCCGCGGCGTGACGGTCAGGTCGGCGTCGAAGGCCGAATACATCGACTTCACCAGGCGACTCGAAGCCGTTGAAGACCGACAGCAGGATGATCATCGCCGCAACAGGCATCGCGACAGCTACCACGCTCAGTCCCGCGATCAGGTTGACAACCGACCGGATTGGGACGAGAAGAGGTAGCGGCGGGCGAAAAACTGCGGCAACATGGCGTCGGGAAGCGGGAGCTATTCGGGCTTGTCGTGCTTGAGCGCCTCTTCGATATGCTCGATGTATTCGAGCGAGTCGTCGAGGAAGAACTGTAACTCGGGCACATTCTTGACCTGGTTGCGGATCCGCTGCCCGAGGCGCGGCGGATAAACCAGTTCTGGTGCTCGATCTCCTTCATCGTCGCGGCACTCCGGTCGAAGGGGAAGACGCTGACGTAGATCTTCGCGTAACTGAAATCGGGCGAAACGCGCACGGCCGTGACCGTGACGAGCGCACCGCGGACGATGCCTGCCCCCCTCCTTCTGGAAGATCTCGGCCACGTCCTTCTGGATCTGTTTGGCGATTTTCTGCTGTCGTGTGGTTTCCATAATCGGCTGAATTTTTATAACCCATATTTGAAGACTTCGCGGTTCTTTCTCCCTCTTGGGTCGCGGTTTCCAGGTCTCGAAGCCCTCCTTGTTGAAGCGGTAACTCAACCCCACCGAAATGGTGAGGTTGTCCAGCGGCGAACGCAGTGGGCGTAGCCCAGAACGGGTTTTCGGAACCGTCGATGCCGTTGTCCGCATATTTATTGCGGTTGCGGACGACGTCCGAAAGCCCGAAGTAATAACGGCGCGGACATTGATCTCGAAGCGGCGTATCAGGAAGGAGATACCGCCGCCCCCGGCCAGTCCGTAACCCCAGCGGCTGTCACGGGCCGTCTTGTAGTTGTAATCCCCCTTCCAGTCGGTCATTCCCGAAGCCTTGGCACTCTCATCCTCGTAGTCCGACGAAAGCTGGTAGGAAAAGGTGGCCGCAGCCTCGAGGTAAACGCGCACGCGGTTGCGGAACATGTAGACGTGGGGCTGCCAGACGATGGGCAACATGACCGAATTGATATGGCGCGTATAGTAACGGAAATCCTTCGGCTCCTCGACCAGCGAGGCATTGGTCGCAAAGGAGAAACCCTGTTGCAGGAATTCGAGGTCGATACCGAAACCGCCCACGAAGCGCTGCGCACCGTAGTAGCGCCATGTAAGGCCGGCGGTATAGATACCCCACATCCCCTTCATCTCCTGTTTAGGGTCGAAGCGGGCGCTGGCCATGCCGTAACCGGCCGTAAAACCGAGCGTATGCTGCGCCGCAAACGCCCTGCCAGCAGCAGACGGCGGCCGCGAACAACAACAGGTTTTTGAATCGTCTCTTCATCATCGCTATCGGAAATTATTGAACATGCCGCCCGTAGAGTTCATGCTGTTGTTCATGCTGCTATTATTCTGGTTGTTATCGTGGCTGTGGCCTTTTTCTTGGGTTCTCCTTGGCGCGTTTCGGCCTCGCGGCGCAGACGCTGGGCCTCACGTTCCTCGAGCGTGCGCGAAAAGCGACCATCGTCACGGGGGCGAACAGGGGTTCATGTCCATCGTGAACTCGATCTCCCAGTTGGTCTTGGTGGCGAAGGTATCCTCGCCCTCGTCGTTGGCATAGATCTCGGCGCGCTCGGGCTGGCGGCGCTCGACCACATTGCCCGTGTCCCACTTGCCGTTGCCGTTCTTGTCCTCGATGATGCGGAACTTGATCTCTCCGGCCGGAACGTAATTGAACTGGAGTCGCCCGTCGTCACGTCGCGCCGCTCCTGCTTGAGGGCGTTGTTGCCGTCGAGCAGCTGGACGATGTATTTCGTGCCGTCGTCCGACCGTTGACGTGGATCTTCACCGTGGCGAACTTCTCGGGGTCTAGCGACCGTGTATTTGCCGACGATCGAGTCGTTGTTCGTTGGCCCGCAACGTCGGTGATGGCCCCCGCGGGGATGGTCAGCGTATATTGCCGGCCGTCTTCCACGGAGTCGCGGATGTACCATTTGCGCAACTGTCGCCGTATCGCGCACCATGTGCGACGGGAACGTCCTCGACCGGAATTGTCTTCGAGCAGGCGCGTCAGCAACAGGCGCGACGAATCGACCGACACCAAGTGGGTAATCGAACTCCGCGGTGAGGTGGTTCTCGGGGTTGATGTCGCCAGTGGGGGAGTTTGACGGCGAAGGGATTCGGTTTTTGGGCTCGACCCACTCCTCGCCCGCGGCCTCGGCCTTGCGGCGATCGCGTTCGAGCTTCTCGCGCTCGCGCTCCTGCTCCTTGGTCTCGATCAGCCTCCAGGCGAGTTTCAACGGCTCGGTGACCTCCTGCAAGCGGTTGACCGTATCGTGCTTGAAATAGGTGATCTCACCCTTGATCGTATCGGGAAGGTCGGCCGAGGGGACGTTGAACCACAGGGCGATCGTATCGCGGCCCACGGTCTGGGGATCGAAGATGACCCGGTCGGCGGGGATGCTGTCGAAACGGCAAGGCGGTGATCTTCGGGTGCGCCGACGCGAAATAGAGCATCGCCTTATGCTGCTGGGGCCGCTCGGACTCCGAAAGCATCTGCCGGCGGAACGCCTTGTCGGTGAACATCCGGAAATAGAGCTGCGGCTCGGCAGTCACGTATTGGCGGATCGAATCGTACCACATGGCGAAATCGGGCATCTCGGCACCGGGTTGTAGGTCTTTTCGAGGAAGCCCACCTGGTCGCTGCCCGGATCGTACATCTGGTTGTCGTTCTTGTCCTGGACGGCGTAGACGCGGTAAGCGATCGGCTTGAGGTTCTGGGCGATGAAGATACCGTTGTTCTCGGCGCGGGCGATCGACTGCGGCCGGCTTTTGAAGATCGTCGAGTCGTATTCGGCGACATTTTCGACCGAATCGGCGGGAAGAACCAGATGAAGCTCTTCGACACGGAGTCGGCCTTGTAACTGTCGGCCGTATAACCCGACATGACCATCGAGTCGATCTCGGGCCCCGTCGAGAAGACATAACGCATCGAGTAGAGCGGGTTGCCCTCGTTGTTGTCTCGGATGGCGCTGCCGAAGTTGAGCGCATAGGTCGTATTCGCCTCGAGCGTGTCGCGCAACTGGATCACGACGCCCCGGCCGCGCAGCGGAACGTGCGGTTTCTTCTTCATCTGCCGGCGAGGTGAAGAACTCCTTTTGCTGATCCTTGAGCTGCACGAACTCGTCGAACTCGATGTAGATCTTCTCGTGGCCGACGAGAGGCCGGTTGACCGAATTGTTGTCGGGCGTCATGTTCACGATGACGGGGGAAGCGAGTCGCGGGGACCGCCGGTGGGGTCATCATGCTCGCGCAACGGCTCAAAAAGGCCGAAACGAAAAAGCAGCAGCACGGCGGCACGCAGCGTGCGGACGATATGTCTTTTGCGGATATCCATCGTTATCATTTACTTGTATCCGAACCCTCCTGTTCCGGGTCGGCGTTCTTTTCATTGACCACACGCCAGCCCTCCTCGACATAGAGGTATTCCGGGCGCCATGTGCGGAAGACGACGATCGGAAGGTCACGGGCTCGCCGTCGAGGTTGACCTCCTGCTTCGAATAGGCGTAAACCTCGTTGGTCTGGTCGACCACGACCACCATCAGCGTCGAGCTGCTCACTTCCATGCCGTAATCGCCCGACTCCTCTTTCGAGGCGGTGAAATGGGGTTGGAACGGGTTTGCGACGGGTCGTTCTTCGAGGTGATGACACCGGCCGCGGCATCGACATACGAGGCGATCCTCCACGCCGTCGTATCGACGGCATAGGCATAGGCCTTGAGTTTCGAGGGCTCGGTCGTTTCGCCGCCCTCTCGGCCTGCACCGAAGGTGCGATGTAACAATCGAGATAGGTCGGAGGCACATAGAACTGGTTGCGGAAAATCCAGTTGCCGTCCTTGTATTCCGTCCCTCCTTCCACGGCTTGAAGACGACGGAAACGTAGAGCTTGGGGAAATTTCGGCGATCTCCTGCTGGGTATAGCCGTAAATCCTGTGCTCGGTATCGACCGCGACGACCATAACCGAAGGTTTGTCGATCCGCATCGAGAGCCATCCGGCAATCCCTTCCTGCTGGTAGGGTTCGGCCGTCACGAGCGGCACGGTCTGTTTTTCGGTCGGGTTGTCCCGCCGCGTAATGATCCCGGCCAGGGGCGTCTTCGTAAGAAGCGACCTCCCAAAAGACCGTGTCGGCAGCATGGGCAAAGCCTGCGCCTTCCCTCGGGAAGCAATTGGGCTACATCGCCCGAGTTCTCCTGCACAAGCGGCTTGAGCACATAGTCCGTCCCTGTACGAGACCTCCCTTGAAACATCCCGCGAACAGCACGACGGCCGTGAACAACGTTATTATTCGTCCCCTTTTCAATGTTCTCTCTTTTTAATTGTCATTCGGGCGCAGGGCCTCGTACATCTCCTCCATGGTCTGCCCGTGACCGGGTGGCGGCGCTGGCGCATGATTTCGCACAGCGGGGCCAGAGCGAATTCCCGTTCGGAGAGGAGCGGGTGGGGAACGGTGAGCCGCTTTCGCTTGCGATCACCTCGTCGTCGTAGAAGAGGATGTCGATGTCGATCGGCCGCGAGGTGTAGGTCACGCCCGTACGGGCTTTCTCGACCGCTTCGGCCGCGCGGTTGCGGCCCAGTTCCTGCTCGATGGCCTGCACGGCCTCAAGCACCTCGAGCGGTTGCAGGTCGGTGGAGACCTCGAGCGCCTGGTTCGAAAAATGTTGTTCGGCATCGAAGCCCCATGGCTTGCTTTCGTAACGGTGCGAACAACGCAGCACGGCGCCCACGCGGGCGTTGATGAGTTGTTGCGCAGCCTGGAGCGTCCGTTTCACGTCGCCCGTATTGCCGCCGGTAAGAAGTACTACACGTGCCATAAGTCAGAGTTTTATCATCTTGCTCACCGCGAGGGCAAAAATGGGTGAAAACGATCGTCGGGTTGCCGTTCTGCGAAATCTGCGCCAAAGCGCTTTCGATCTCGCCGATGAGCGGTTCTATATTCTGCGATCCGATAAAGGGGCGAATTTCGAACAGAAGGCCAGCTCCTCGCCCCAAAGGTAACTGATTTCGCGGATGCCCGCATGGAGCATGTAACTCTCGCGCAGAAGCCGTGCCGCATCGCGCAGGAAAGCCCGCTGCTGCTCGCGCGAAAGCTGTGCCGCATCCTCGGCCCAGGAGACCAGTTCGAGGTGTTTATCGTTATAACTCAGCCGCATAAGCCCGCAGAAGAGGTCGAAATTCTCTTTCCGCAAGGCATCGCTCTCGCCGGCCACGAGGTGTTTCAGTTCCAGCAGGTCGCCCCCCGCAAGACGGGCCATGTTACGGGCTTTCACCGGATCGGCGATCCCCCGCTCGCGGGCCACACGCTCCAGAACGTCGGGTGCGATGCGCGGCACGGCGACCTCCTGCGTACGCGAAATGATCGTCGGCAACAGGCGGTCGGGCTGCTCGGAAACCAGCAGGAAAAGCGTCTTTTCCCAAGGCTCCTCCAGGATCTTGAGGATCTTGTTGGCCGCCTCGTTCATCGCTTCCGGGAGCCAGATCAGCATTGTCTTATAGTCGGCCTCGAAACTCTTTGAACGAGAGTTTGCGGATGATTTCGTCGGCCTCACGGGCTGCGATCATGCCTTTGAGCGTCTTGCCAAGGTCGAGGCGTTCGTACCAGTCCTGCGCCGAGAAATAGCCGCCGTTTTCGGAAAAACCGCGCGGAACAGCGGCAGGAACTCATCGCTGCGCATCACCTCGCCGGATTTCTTCCCCTGCTTGTTGACCGGGAAAACCAGGTGCAGGTCGGGGTGCGCCAACGCAGCGATCTGCCTGCAGTCGGGACACTCGCCGCACGAATCGCCGTCATGGCGATGATGGCAGCAAAGGTATTGCACATAGGCCACGGCAAGGGCGAGGGCACCCGCACCCGCCTGCCCTGTGAAGAGTTGGGCATGGCTCACCCGCCCTGCATCGACACTCTGCACCAGATGCCGTTTCAGATCCTCCTGTCCCGTTATGTCCGCAAAACGGCATATCTTCCACTCCTTTTTCTTCTTCAAACTCCGTATCGTCTGCCGCGCGGCGATAGCCAGCAGCGCCAGCACAACGAATACCAGGACAATCGTACGGCCGTTGCCGCGATCCATCGAAAGCGCAAATACACCTCCCATGAAGAGCACGAAACTCATCGCCAGCACCACGGCCTTCCCTTTCGCATCCCGTTTCATCGCCTTATCTTTTTACCTCGGGTTCCCGTACCACTTCCGCACGCAGGATACGCACCTCCGCCAGCGGACGGTCGAGCGAATCGGTTTCGGCGCGCTGGATCGCATCGACGACTTCCAGCCCCTCGGTCACACGTCCGAAAACGGTATACTGGCCGTCGAGGTGGGGCGTACCGCCCAGCGTCGCATAGCATGCCCGCAGCGAGTCGGGGATCGTGACCCGCCCGTTCGTCCCGGCCCGAACACGCTCCTGCGCCCGGTCGAGCTCCCCGTCGTCCATCGGCTTGCCCCAGACGATGTAGAACTGGCTGCCGGACGATTTCCGCTCGGGGTTCACGTCATCCGGCGTCCGGGCTGCGGCCAATGCGCCGCGCGTATGGCCGAGCGCCGGATAGACGATCTCGGCAGGCAGTTCACACCCTGCATCGGCCAGGCCGAGGGGTTGCCCGGACGGAGCGCGGCGCGAATCGGGATCGCCCGACTGTATCATAAAGCCGGCGATCACCCGATGGAAAAGCAACGAGTCGAAGAACCCTTCGCGCGCCAGCTCCAGGAAATTATCGCGGTGCCGGGGCGTACGTCCGTCGAGCTCCAGGCGTATATCGCCCGCCGTCGTATGGAGTACCACCACAGCCGGCCCCGTCACGACAGGGCGGTTCCCGCCGCAGGCCGTAGACAGCAAGGCCGCGGCCAAAAACAGCCCCGGCAAGCACGGTTCGGATATGCAGGTGTCTCGGCATCGTCTATTTCCGTTTCAGCGCCGCTCTCAGCATCGCCCCGACATCAATCCGCTCGCGGCGGACGAGGTAGGCGGCATAAGTCGCAAACAGCACTATATTAAACGCATAGGTTATCAATTTATTGCCGTCGAAGGCCGCCACAGCTTCGCAGGCCGCAAAGACCACAAGCGCCACGGCCACATACTCACCGATGCGCCGCCAGTCGTAGGGTGTCGGGTAGAAACGCCGGTTGAGCCACCAGCTCACCCCCACCATCGCCGACTCGCTCGCCAGCCGGGCCCAGGCAGCCCCGTAGTATCCCCACAGCGGGATAAACCAGAAACCGAAGGCCATCATGGCGACGAGCCCGGCACCCGTGACGACGATTGCCAGCGAGGTCTTTTTCCTCGCGTTTGTACCAGAACGAGGTTGAGCCACACGCCCGTCAGCACGTTGGCCCCGAGCAACACCGGCAGGATGAAGATGCCTTCGCGGAAATCCCGCCCGACGATCAGCGCGAAGAGGTCGCGGAAGAGGGCGATGCCGAGGAAGATCAACATCGAAGCCATGACGTAATATTTCAACGCCGCGGCGTTCATCTGCACGAAATCCGACTTTTTGAAATTCGAGAGGAAGAACGGCTCGGCGGCAAGGCGGTACATCTGGTAGAAAAGCATCATCACCACGGCGATCTTCGTGATGGCGCCGTAGACGCCCAACTGCGCCATAGCCCCCTCGGGAACGAGGTATTTGATCAACTGGCGGTCGATGAACTCGTTGGCCGTACCGGCCAATCCGCCCACCAGCAACGGCAGCGAATAAGCGAAAACAGCGGCCAGCAGAGCCCAGTTGATCTTCGGCACGGTGCGGTCGACTGTGGCGAGGATTACCAGCCACGTCACGGCACTGGCGATAAGGTTGGCGACGAAGACCCAACCCACGCCGAACCCGGTGGAAAAAAGCCCGGCGAGGCCGAATGCCACGGCCAGGACGACATTGAGCACGACACCCATCGCCTTGAGCCCGACGAACAGCATCGCCCGCCCCTGCTCGCGCAGCCGTGAGA
>VOFD01001931.1_pt1 | contig 35151 bp, 50 predicted proteins | sample 5384101 | NCBI WGS metagenome assembly VOFD01 (sample SAMN12384723, study PRJNA508395) | human gut metagenome | isolation source: healthy gut C | host: Homo sapiens
ATCAAGTATAAACCAAAAAACATAAGACTATGTATTATCCATTACTTTTCGCCCTGCTTTGCTTTTTGTATGGGCATTTATCGTAAACAAAGGCGAACTGCACACCTTTTACAAAAAAAAGGAACCGCAGAAGAAGGAAAATCCTTCGTTGCCTTATGTGTCACCTCATCTTGGCTGGCATATTATATTGTCGACGAAAAGTTTTTTACAGCTATTATCGTCGGCTGTGTATTCGCTTTCATATTGGATCTCATTATGAGGCGAAAGATATCTGCAAAATACAGATATTAAAAAAGAGAAAACCGTTTTAGGCCTTTAACAGCCCAGAACGGTTTTTTTTTGAAAAATATAAAAAAATTACAAAATATGTCGATTTAGTCTAGACTCAACGTGCAAAAAGTGATATAGTACGTGATTGAAAGAAGTTATTGTGCGTTTTGGTATTATTGAAGTTGAGACTTCTTTTTTCATCTGAGAATAAAAAAACATTAATAATAATTAAAAAATTCATTATGGAAAAAGTAGAAAATTTTTTCATGGCAGCAGCCATTGAATTCGTTTGTCTGGTTATTTTGTTTGTCATCGTTTATTTCTTTTTAGCTAAAGAAACAAATGCCGTTACGGAAAAAGAAACAAACATTGGGACCGTTGTGTCTTTTTGACAAAGACGGAAACGAAATCCGTACAATGGAGTTAGAAGAACTATGGTCAGAGAACCAGATTAATGTCATCAAGACAGTTTTGGAAGAAGACCAGGTTATCTTTGAACTTGAAGAAACTTGTCTGGATGACACAGTGCGCTACAAAACAACCATTCCGGTGGTATGGTTCTATACGGCGCTCTTGGATGACAACGTTTGGGAAGGCGAAGAATTCTATGTTTCCCGCAAAACGGCGAAACCTGGCTGACAATATCCGGCAGAGTTGGACCCAAACAAAACAGTGTCCGTTTGCTGGATGCGGTTCAGACCCATGAGATGACCTATAATATTCGTCGTACCAAAAAGGAAGACGGTGTTTATATCATCGAAACCGGGCATAATGTTTATGCCTACACACCCCGGCTCCGGAGTATTTTATAGAAGTATGGAGTGAAAAAGACAAAATGTTCTTAATCCTCCCTACTCCCAAAGATGCCCCCGAGCTGTACGGTTGGGAAATGCCCCACCAATGTCTGGCATGCAAATGAAAAAAAAGAAACCGTTTCGGGCATCGGCTCAAAACGGTTTCTTTCATTTTAACCTTTTAGAGTTTTATCAACTCCTTGACACGCTCGGCAAATTTCTCGAGCAAATCGGATTTGGGCGTGTATTTTTTCTTCAAAAGGCTCAACGCTTTGCCAGCCGAGCTCATCAAAGACCTGTTGAATCTGTTTGAAGACGCCCGGACGCCAACCATAAGAGCCAAACGCCAGAGCAACCTTGTTTTTGGGCTGCAGACCGCGCATATAAGTTACAAAACCGGCAACCCGGGAAACAGCTGATTGTTCAGTGTCGGATTGCCGATAAGAACATATTTGGCATCCAGAAAATCAACCATAACTTCCGATACGTTCTTTACAGCCAAACAATGTTTGGTGACCGGACTGCCGGCATCCTGCAAAACAGCCATAGCAGTTTCGGCCATTGCCGCCGTGGCACCCCACATAGAGTCATAAACGATGACCGCTTTGCCTTCATTGCCGCAGGAGGACCATTTGGCATACAGGCCAAGAATAGTGTTTACCTCGTCTTTGCCGGACCAAATCAATCCATGCGACGGGGCTATCATATCAATATCCAACCCCAGGTCGCCGGCCGTTTTGAGGGCCTTTTCAGCCTGACAGCCGAACGGAAAGAGAATATTGGCATAATAGCTCTTGGCATTTTCGGTCACGACGTTAAGCGGAGCGTCTTTTACAAAAAGAGCATCCGATGCATAGTGCTGGCCGAAGCCGTCGTTTGACAACAGCAATTTGTCCTCTTTTACATAAGTCATCATAGAATCAGGCCAATGCAGCATCGGGGTAGTCATAAACTCCAGCGTGCGTTTGCCGATGGAAACGGAATCTCCGGTCTTAATCAGTTCATATTCCCAGCCGGTGGTGTCGAAGTGAGCTTCCAAAGCCTGTTTCCCGGCGCTGTTGGTGATTATTTTAGCCTGAGGAGCAAGCTTCATAATATCAGGAATGTTGCCGGAATGGTCCATTTCAACGTGATTTACCACAATATAGGCGATTTTTGAAAAATCGGTCAGACTGGAAATTCGAGCCAGCTGTTCTTTAGACATATAATGTTTGACGCCGTCAACCAAAGTAATTTTTTCATCCATAATCAAATAAGAGTTATACGTTGAACCGTGCGGCGTGGAATATCCGTGAAACTCTACCAGATTCCAGTCTTTTACGCCGACCCAGTAAATATCTTTTTTGATTTCAAAGCCTTTCATCATCTTCTCCTCATATTTGTTTTTGCTGTTATTGTAAATAATACCTAAAATTAATATTGACAATAAAAAATAAACTATTAACAATAACGATAATCATTATCAGTTAGGGATTAAACAATGAAATATTCAAGACAAAGGGATTTGATTTTGAAAGCTTTGAGGGAGAACGTCGTTCATCCTACGGCCGATTTCATTTATACCGTTTTGAAAGAAAAAGAACCCAACTTAAGCCTGGCTACGGTTTACCGTAACCTGAACTTACTGGCAAATGAAGGGATAATCCGCAAAATCGAAGGATTGGACGGCGTGGCTCATTTTGACCATAATACCCACAATCATTATCATTTCATTTGCTCTAAATGTAATAAGGTGTATGATGTGCCTTATGATATTGCTCCCGATTTGGCAGAAAAGGTTTTGGCTGTAACCGGGATGGCGGCAGAATCCTGCGAGATTACCTTTAAGGGACTCTGCTGTGATTGTAAAAAGGTGAATTAACTTATTTTTTATTCTTAAAGGAGAATAGTACTATGGAACTTAAAGGTTCAAAAACAGAAAAAACCTGATGGAAGCTTTTGCCGGCGAATCTCAGGCCCGCAACAAATATACCTATTACGCTTCCAAAGCAAAAAAAAGAAGGCTACAACATCATTGCCGACAAGTTTGAACAAACTGCCAACAATGAAAAAGAGCATGCCAAAATCTGGTTCAAGCTCCTGCACGGCGGCGAAGTTCCCTCAACTATCGAGAACCTTAAAGACGCTGCTGCCGGCGAAAACTATGAATGGACCGATATGTATGCCCGCATGGCCAAAGAAGCCAGAGAAGAAGGTTTTGACAAAATCGCTTTCTTGTTTGAATCTGTCGGCAAAATTGAAAAAAAGGCCACGAAGAAAGATATCAGGCTCTGTTGGACTCTCTGTGCGAAGGCAAAATCTTTGAACGCCCGACCAAAGTCATTTTGGGAATGCGCCAACTGCGGCCACCGTGTAGAATCTCCGAAAGCTCCGGAAAAATGCCCGGTTTGCGATCATCCGCAGCATACTTCTTTGAACTGCAGGAAGAGTTTTAATTTTCTAACTCCAGGACTAAAAAAGAGCCGCCTGAACAAGGCGGCTTTTTTTAACGGGTTGTTGACGACGAGCGATTTTGCAGTCTGCGAATAAACTGAGGAAGCCAACGACTTATCGTTTTTTTGCCTTTAGGCTGAAGCCGACCCTTTTGAGAAGAAGGTTCGGCGTTTTTCGTTTCAGTTTCCGCCTGTTGAGGTTTGTTGTGCAGTTTTTCCATCGTCCGGGAAGATACGTGTTTTTCAAAAGACGGCATTTCGGAGGCTTTTTCCATTGTTTGGGCAAATTGGCGCGTTACTTTGTTTTCCGTAAAAATTATCCGGTTAAAACGGCTGTTTTCGAAAGAACGGCGGAACTTGAGCCATTCGGGGAGCATGGCGGTTTTCGTCTTGGAGGTCGGCATCTCATTTTGAGCCGCCTGACGAGACAACGTACGCAGCTGCTCCAAATCGTGCTTTAAGGCCAAAACCTGCTGCGGTGACAACAACTGCATCTCCGCTCCGGAATTCTGTGCCTCGTTGGAATCGTGCAAAGCAGGCAAAACCTTTTTTACTCCGGCGGCAATCTTATCTGAGACCAGTCCCAGCCGAGTAACCGTTTTAATCGTGTTGACCGCCTGACGAATACCTTTTGCGACAGCGGAGCTGAAAACGGCCAGCTGTTTTCGCTGTTCGTGGAAAAAGGCAAAAAACGTCTTTGAAGTCTCGGGAACCTTTTTTAATGCGGTGCGGATGGCTTTGTTGACCCGAAACGCATTATAGATATTCTGATCCGCTAAAAAGATATTTCGGCAACGGAGGCCAGTTCTTTGGCCAAAGGATAAGTCTCCGGCGCCAAAGCGGAAATCTGCTTTCCTTCATCCACCACCTGTGCCGCGGGTTCCTTTACTTCGGTTTTTACCGCCAGTTTCAGCGCACTTTTTTTCCAAACGGGAAATTTCTACGGCAGATGTAGCGACAAAATTGGTATTGGTGATTTTCACCGGCTCGCGGCTGGCGGGGTCTATCATAGAACCAAAACGCTGTTCGGCATGCTCTTGCAGCTGTTTTTGCCCAGCCTTTGACAAGTCTCCGCTGCTGCGGGGCGAAACTTTTCCGACAATGTCTTCACTCAATTGTCCGGCAACCAGGTTAAAGGCATAGGTTTCCATCGCTTCCGTCAAGGCTGAGACATATTTATGCTCCTGTGCCTGCGGCGACATCTTGGAAAACTTGTCATTCAGCACCAACTCCTGCACAACCGCAAGGAATGCTACCCGTTGTGCCGTCGTCCGAACGGCTGATGCGTCCACTTTATCGCTGTTTTCATAATTGACAATGTTCAACCGCTGAAAAAATCCGGCAAGGGGTGACACGTCGGCATAAAGATATTCCCTTCCCCATTCAGCCCGAAAACATCTATCTGTCGGCGAAGACGGTTAAGAACTTCCAGATTATTACGGATACTCTGTCTAATTTCAAGCGTTTGCAAATCCATATTGCGGCGGGCAACGTAGGTTCGGAAATTGCCGATGGCAGCGGCCAATGCCGCATCCTGGCTTATATACGCGGCCAAATCCTCAGCATCTTGTTCCAATTCCCACAAATCATTATAGCTCAGGTCTTTGTAAAGGCCCTTTTTAAGAAGCTCTTTAATATCCATGACAATCCGTCCCTTTTTATCACGCATTGACAATATGATAGCCTATTTTAACCTTCGGTTCAATCTAAAATTTATTTTTGTCAAAATTGTAACTTTTTTCTGTAAAAAAAATCCCCGCCCAACGACGGAGGATTTTTTTGAAAACTTGCAATAACTAAGCGAGCTTTAAGTTACCAGCAACAGTTTTGCCTCTTTCAGACAACAACTCATAACTGATTTTAGCGCCTTCTTCCAAAGAGCGCAGGCCGGCTTTTTTGTACAGCAGAAATGTGAACGAAAATGTCCTGTCCGCCCTCATCCGGAGTGATGAAGCCATAACCTTTTTGTTGTTAAACCATTTAACTGTTCCTGTTGCCATAGCGAATATCCTTTTAAATAACAGGTTAAAAATCAATGAGCGTCGTTATCCCTTATGCCAAGGCTTAACTCTGCCCGAACATAACTTCGTATCAGTGGTAAAACTGTTTATTGCCAATACAAATTGGTATCAACAATTATTCAAAAGCATTCACCCTTAGACCACAGAGCTTAGTTACGGCTTTAAGTGTAACCCAACTATTTTAGTTTGCAAGAAATATTTATTGAAATTTGTGCTCCGGCCGGCTTGTAAAATCGGTTCCGCTGATTATTTTCAGTAGTCGTAGTGTAATTTTTTGAAAGGGATGTTGATGAAAAAGTTTTATATTCGCTGGCGGTCATTCTGCCCGCCATAATGCTTATCAGCAGTTCTGACGCCTTGGCCCAACGCAAAAACACGACCGAAAAGACGTGGTTCCGGCATATGCGGCAGAGCAGGATTATCAATATGGCGGCTCAAATGAACCGATGCAAAAGAAGATGCATAAAAAAATGCACAATAAACACCACAAGGGAAAACAGCAAAAAGCTTGACTGCGGTTGTGACAACGGAACTAAAGACGGCTGCAAATGCCCCAAGGGCAGAAAATGCGACAGCGGCTGTATGAAAAACCGCATGAACGAAAAAGACCAAGGACATTAATGAAGAGTACAACACCGCCATAAAAAAGATTGACAAGTCCGGCTTTACGCAGGAACAAAAAGAACTGCTTGTCAAACAGGCTCGCGAAAACAGAGACCTGGCGATGGAACAAATGAAAGCCAGAAGCGATATGCGGCAGCGCCACATGGATGCCAGAATGAAAATGAATATGCAGGAAATGATGGGCGAGAAAGCCAACCGAAAAAGCGGTAAAAGCCGTCGGCAAAAATCCATTAGTCTCGACAGAGCGCAAAAAGGAGCTTTTCTTTCAAAGAAAGCTCCTTTTTTATGCCGGCATTAAACCCAATTCGTCATTGTTATGTTGCATAAGCATACGGCAAAAGATTGACATCCGCCATCGCTCCGATTAAAATCAGTCCATATAAACGGAGAGAATGATGGAAAACACTGTACTGCTGATTGTCGATATGCAGGAAGGCCTGCTCAAACGCCACCCTTACCGGGAGGAACAACTGCTGTCGAATATAACTTCTCTTGCCGGGACTGCCAGAGAAAACGGCATTGAAGTCATTTATTTCAGGCACAACGGCGGAAAAGGCTCTCCTCTGGAAAAAAGGAACGGCGGACTGGGAAATATGCAAATCGCTGTATCCCCGGGAAAACGACGGCGTTTTTGATAAAAAAATTTTAACAGCGCATTTAAAGAAACCGGGCTAAAGGCTTATCTTGACAGCAAAATGGTCAAAAAACATCATCCTTACCGGATTACAGACGGAATATTGCATCGATGCCACCTGCAAAGCCGCTTTTGAGTACGGCTACAAGATTATTATTCCCAAATGCGGCACGTCGACCTTTGATATTCCCGGGCTAAAGGCCGACAAATTATGCAAGTTTTTCGAAGAACGCATCTGGGCTCCCTGCTTTGCCGGACTTTTTACACCCTGACGACATCATCGGCAAAATGAAAAACAAAGACTTTTAAAACGTTTGCATTTTTAATTTAATCTGATAGATTAGCTCTGTTGCCTGCGCCACTGGGGGCGCGGGCTTTTCGTTACGTTATGAAAAAAAAGGAATAAACATATGACTTTAAAGAAAATCAGAAAAGATAATTATCCCGAATGGTACCAGTGTGTTGTCAACGAGGCTGACATGGCGGAAAACTCCTCCAGCCCGGGATGTATGGTTATCAAACCGTGGGGATACGGCATTTGGGAGCGTATCAGAGACGTGTTTGACGAAAAAATCAAATCTACCGATCACGAAAACTGCTATTTTCCGATGTTTATTCCATTGTCGTTCTTTCAAAAAGAAGCCGAACACGTTGACGGTTTTGCCAAAGAAATGGCCGTGGTTACTCATTCGCGGCTGTCAATGAAAGACGGCAAGCTTACTCCTGATTCAAAATTAGAAGAGCCTCTCATCGTCCGTCCGACATCGGAAGCCATTATTGCAGATTCATTTTCAAAATGGGTAAAGTCCTACCGTGACCTGCCGGTTCTGGTCAATCAATGGGCAAACGTCGTCCGCTGGGAAATGCGCCCCCGCCTGTTTTTGCGCACCCGCGAGTTTTTATGGCAGGAAGGCCATACCGCCCATTCTACGGCTCAAGAGGCAGAAGAAGAAACCAAACGGATGCTGGAAGCTTATCGCGAACTTTGCGAAGATACGCTGGCGATGCCGGTTTTAACCGGCCGCAAACCGGAACACGAAAAATTCCCGGGAGCCGTCGACACCTACTGTGTGGAAGCGATGATGCAGGACGGCAAAGCCCTGCAAGCCGGTACATCACACTTTTTGGGGCAGAACTTTGCCAAGTCGGCCAACATATCGTTTATCAATAAACAAAATCAGTCCGAATATGCTTACACGACGTCTTGGGGCGTTTCAACCCGTTTAATCGGCGGCGTCATTATGACCCATGCCGATGACGAAGGTATGGTCGTTCCTCCCCGGATTGCACCCTATCAGGTTGTTATCATCCCGGTTATCAAAAAGCCTGAGGACGAAGACGCGATTATGGCTTATATAAAAGAAATTCAGAAAGACCTTGCAGGCAAAACGCCGTTCGGAGAAAAAATCCGCGTTAAACTGGATAAACGTGACCGTGCTTCGGTTGACAAATTCTGGGAATGGACCCGCAAATGCGCTCCCGTCATTTTGGAAATCGGGAAACGGGATGCCGACGGCAATAACGTTATGCTGAAAGAACGCATTAAACTCGGCACGCCGGAAGGTAAACAGATTCTGAGCCGCAGCGATTTTGAAGCCGGCATCGTCGAACGTCTGGAGAGAATTCAAAAGGAAATGTTTGAGGCAGCCAAAGCGCGCCGAGACGCCAATATCCGTACGGACATTACGACACCGGAAGCTTTTCGCGCTTATTTCGAGCAGTCTAACGAATGGATTGAAGACGGGACGTCGGGGAAAGTCGCTTTTGTCCGCGGCAAATGGTGCGGAGATCCCGAAAGCGAAGAAATCCTGAAGGCAATGAAAATTACCATTCGCTGTATTCCGTTTGACCAGAGTGACAGCGAGGGCATTTGTCTCTTAACCGGCAAACCGGCAAAAATGGACGTTATTTACGCCCGCTCCTACTAACAGTTCGGCGCTACAAAACAAAAAAGACACTCTGAAAAATACGTCAGAGTGTCGTTTTGTTTAGTTCTTTAAACCGGCGGCAAATGCGGCGGACGTGTCAGAACGCAGCTTTTTTATTGCCAATACGACGCTGGGATACAATGTATAGACATTGCAGACAAAATGATCGCCGATATTCAGACCGGTAGGAATCAAGGCTTTTTTGCACAACAGCAATGAACCGTCGTTAATTTCAATACACCAGGTAGAAACCGGCAACAACGGAATTTCATAGATAATCTCCATGTCAAACAAGTCGATTACATCGGCTTCAAACGGATCGCCGGCAATCAGACCTCTGCTTCCGGCAGGGGTTGTCTCCTCAGCGCTGCCGTCGTCCGGGGATTGCAGCTCGTATCCGTTAATGCGGGATATTTCGTTGTTGCAAAACCGGGACAGGTCATAGTCTATCTCGTCACCTTTTTTCAAATCGATGTTGGCTTTCCAACGCAGCATATAGACATCGTTGCCGTCAGAAAGACGCATGACATAAATACTGAACGGATAAAGCGGCACAGAACGGGGAATCAGCCCGGTATACAGCTTATTGATTACCGCACGGTGCTGATGCTTTTCAATCAGTCCGTCATCTTTGTCCGAAGAACAGGAAAACAGCATACCGCAACACAAAAGCAGCCAAAACACAAAAATCTTTTTCATAACAAAATTATTTTTAGAATTATACGTGAGTTATAAGTGGAAACTTACCCCGTCAACCGCTAAAGTTCAAGACTTTTATGACAATCCTATTTTCGACCGCCTTGGGACTTGGATATAAAAGTAACAAATTTTAGCTATCTTAAGACAAATTTTACCAACGGTTTGTATAGTTGCGCCAATGTATTAACATAACGAAAGAGACAAAATCAAAATGAAAAGAATATTGACGGCTGCCGGACTGGCGGTTATTGCGGTGTCCACCGCACTGGCTCAGGTTGAACGCCCTAAATTTAATCTGGAAAGCATCCAACAGAAAGCAAGAGAAGTCAGTGACGCCGAATTTAAGAAAATGGACAAGAACAATGACGGGCAGATTTCCAAAGACGAATATATGGAAGCAATGATTGCGGAAACCATGCGTAAATACGAAGCCGCGTTCAAACAGATTGACCAGGACGGCGACGACAATATTTCTAAACAGGAATATGAAGACTTTATGAATTTTGCAACCAACAAAATTCACCAAATGATGCAGGCCATCAATAAATAACAAAAACAAAAGGCTTTGTATTTGTATACAAAGCCTTTTTACTGATTTTTTGCATCAGTTTTTCAACCTCAATTTGGTAATTTCGTCACTGTTGTTTTCTCTCAGATACTGAATTTTCCGACAATTTTGCGGTATATTGAAATTACCGCAGCGTATATAGCGCGTCGTACTGTCGGAAAGCGTCAGTATAACCAGTTTTCCATTGCCGGTAACATCCAAGGTGTCCAGCCGGAGAATCTCCACAACCGGAACCGCCGCAAATTTTTTATCTGCCAGTTTGCCGCTCCAGTTGTTATACCATCCCGAGACTGCCGAAATAAGCAGCAGCAACAGAACCAGTGCAAAATTGATACGAAACTTTTCTCTGTTCATAAAATGTCAAATTAAGCCGTTAAGAAAATCGGTTGCCTGATTCAAGCAGTTTTGCTCTTTAGGCGAAAGCTCGGCTTTTTGGCTATAGGCTTTCCAGCGCATATAAGCCTGAATTATGGGATTATTAGTCCGGTCAACCCGTTGCAATGCGGTATTCCACGCCAATTTCATCGATTTTTTTGTTAGAATACGGCACAAACTTTCCTCTGCGATAGCGCCCAAAACATTCTACATAGGTGCTCAAAAAACGCACATCCATGTTATTGCGGCGAAGAACCAAGGCATCATAAATGTTAAAGGAATGGACACAGGTTTCAAAATACTCAAGATTTGCTTTTTCCCGGAAAGGAACATCTTTGAGGGCAAAGCCTTCTGAGTTTTTTACAACACGCTGAGCGTCAGCCGTTAATGCAGCAAACATTAACCAGGCAAAAACAATTAACTTTTTTCATTTTAATTGGGTTTTAAATTAATAATAAAAAAACGTATATTTTTGAAAATTATATCTCAATAAGATTTAGCGCCGCCCGGTTTAGCATACTCACAACCTCTTGTCCAGCATTTAATCAAAAAAAAGAAGCTGCGGAAACAACAGTTCCACAGCTTCTTGCTGAAGCATCACAAAAGCCCCGACAACATATTCCGGTCGCGTTCAAGCTGTTTGCGTTCTTTTTTTGAAAGCTTTGCTTTACTTTCCAGCAGTCTGACCCGCATATAGGCTTTGACAACAGGATTGTCCGTTTTCTTCACGCATTGTGAGACCTTTTTCCAAGCCAGTTTTCTGCCCTTGCGGCAGGAATACGGAATAAATTTTTCTCCGTCAAACTTTCCGTAAAGCCTTGAATAACTGTTTTGAGAAATGTCAGCCAAAGAAAACTCGGACCTCAACTCCTCGTAAACGATGACAGAAGACAAAGAGCTTTCGAAATGCCTGAGATTGCAGATTTCAGCTTCAGGAACCTCAGTGAGCGCAAACTGATCGTATTCGTCAAGATAAACGCGCTGAGCGTCAGCTGTTACTACAGCAAACATTAACCAGCTAAAAACAATTAACTTTTTCATTTTTATTTTTTTTGGAACAATTATTAATTAATAAGATTTAAGAAATATAAGCAAAATAGCATAATTAGTCCAATTTGTCCAGACACAATCGTTTCGGCAAGGTTTAAATGCTGCGATAAACAATTATATTTGGATTCCGATACAAAAGAATGAGGGAAAAGCAATGAGCAAAAACAGCTGCTCCGGTTACTTTCTGGCGTTAACCGCCATATTTTTTGGAGCTTTAACCTAATTATCGCCAGTTACTTTGCAACAAGCCTGGAACCTTTTGAAATAGCTTTCGGAAGGTGGTTTGTCGCATCGTTGATTTTGGTGCCGATGGCTTGGACAGGCATCAAACAAAATTTTTCTCTTCTGCTTAAAAGCTGGAAACTGGTGATAAGCCTGGCCGTAACAGGCATTGTGCTTGACAATACGCTGATTTATTATGCGGGAAGAACGGCATCAGCCATCAATATGGGCCTGTTAGACGTTACGGGACCGATTTTTTTGGTGATATTATCAAGAATCTTTCTAAAAACTCCAATATCCCTGCAACAAATACTGGGACTCATTATTGCCGTGTTTGGCGTCATTGTCATCATTTTACAGGGAGATTTGACGCAATTACGGCATTTTAAGCTGGTCAGCGGCGATTTGATTATGTTGTTTAACACTTTTTGCTTTGCGGTTTATTCTTTGCTGCAGGCAAAACGCCCGCCCCAAATATCGCAATCGGCAATGCTCGGAGCCACGGCGGTTGCCGGCGTCATCATCATTGTTCCTTTCTTGTTCGGAACGGTCAGCCTTGCCAAACTTGAAAGTCTACAATTGTCTGATTTTGCGGTTTTCATCTATCTCGGAATATTTAATTCGGTTTTGTCCTATCTGTCCTGGAACACTGCCCTGGCCCGTATCGGAAACATCAAAACCAGCATTATCTATTATCTGCTTCCGCTGTTCTCCGGCATTGAAGCCTACCTCATCCTGCATGAAAAACTATATTGGTCCCAGCTTATCGGCGGTATTTTGGTGATTGGCGGAATCGCTTTGGTTTCACTGCACAAATCTACCGAACAGGAGCCCCGGACAGCCTGATTTGACAAAATTTTATAAAATAAAGCTTGCTTAATAAAATAAAGCAGCTATAGTCACTCGCAGAGATTCTTGCAGCTCTTCTTGTTTATAGATTTCTTATCAATGGATTTAGTGAGAGTTGGCATCGTAAACACGATGTTTTAGATTTTCGCCTAATATTAACACACCTTTGAAAGAAACAAAATGAACAATTTTGAAAATTTCGGGCTGCCTGAAAGCATTATTGCCGCCCTCAACAAAATCAACTTTACAACCCCTACCCCGATTCAGGAACAGGCTATCCCGGTTGCCATGAACGGCTGTGACATTCTCGGTTCAGCTCAGACCGGAACCGGAAAGACCGGTGCATTTACTATTCCAATGATTGCCCATCTTATGGAAAATCCTTCGGCAACGGCGCTTGTTCTGCTCCCTACCCGCGAACTGGCTCAGCAAGTCAGAGAAGCCGCAGACAAAATGCTGGGCAGCCGCAGCGGTATCCTTACGGCTCTGCTTATCGGCGGGAATCAATGAGCCGGCAGCTGCAACAGCTTAAACAGCGGCCGCGTATCATCATCGGCACACCGGGAAGAATCAACGACCATCTGCTGCGGCGCAGCCTGAAGCTGACGGATACCGACTTTTTGGTCTTGGACGAAACGGACCGGATGCTGGATATGGGATTCGGCATCCAGCTTGACCAGATTGTCAAATTCCTTCCCGAAAAACGCCAGACGCTGATGTTTTCCGCAACGCTCCCCGCAAACATCATAAGCCTGTCAAAAAAATATCTCACCAATCCGCAACGCATAGCCATCGGCTCGACCAATGCGGTTGCCTCAAAAGTCCGCCAAGAGCTGGTAAAAACCAATGAGGCTATGAAATACGGCGAGCTCTTAAACCAATTGCAAAACCGCGAAGGTTCGGTTCTGATTTTCGTCAAGACCAAATACGGCGCCGAACGTCTGGCCGGCAAACTCAATAAGGCCGAGCAGCCGACGGAAGCCATTCACGGAGATTTGCGCCAAAGCAAAAGGGACAAGGTTATCAGCAATTTTCGCCAGCAAAAGTATCGTGTCCTGGTCGCTACCGACATCGCTGCCCGGGGATTGGACATTCCTCACATCCAAAACGTTATCAATTACGATTTGCCGCAATGTCCGGAAGACTACATTCACCGTATCGGCAGAACTGCCCGTGCCGGTGCCGAAGGAACGGCCGTCAACCTGCTCACACCGTCAGACAACGCCAAATGGAAAGCCATTTACAAGTTGCTGAACCCCAGCGGAAAAGACAAAGCAGCCCTTTTGGGAGACGCTCCGGTCGACGCTACGCCGCTTAACGGTAAACAGCTGAACAAGACCAAGGCGAAAATGACGGCAAAGAATCCGTTTAAGCCGTTTGCTCCGGACAAGAAAGCTAAAAACCGCGCAAAATTCAATAAAAACGCCAAAACGTTTCAAATGCCGGCTGCCCGGCGAAAATCAGGCAAACAGATGAAAAAAGCCGCCTAAAACAAAAGCCCTGGCAACAGGGGCTTTTATTCTTTGCAATGTTTCAGGCATAAAGCCTATTTTCGGAAACATGCAGGGGTTGTTTGAACTGCGGAGACTCATTCTGATTTTGAAACCGGTACATTTTCTTGTGCAACTCCAGTTGTCCGGCAAAATTTTCATATTTTCCGCCGGTTTTAATATAAGCATCCAAAGCTACGTCAACATAATGGCTGTCAGTCACGTCTGAAGAATTGCTGCGGATTTTCATTGATGATTTAATGGCGTTGATACGAGCCGTTTTTGCATAAATTTCATTCATTGCCGGATTGTCGGATGCCGGGCGCAGATGGCCGGCATTTACTTCCAAGCCGCGGGCTTCAATCAAGGCAAAGAATATCTCTTTGGTCTCGGGAAACTTTATAATGCTTCCTGTTTGTTTCGGGCTTACCTTCTTCATAAATTCAGGTCCGGAAAGCTTTGGTCTGGTGTTCATAATAAGTCTCCTTTTTCAGCAAGGTATTTATAGTTATAATATACCATATTGTAACAATTAACTCAACCAAATTTTGTAACAAAACTGTAACAAAACTAGTTTGGTTCTCCGGAAATCATACTTTTAATTCCGTTGTACAACTTCCGATAAAACGGCGTAAAATAATGAGGCGGCAGCCTGGTATCGGAGAACTGGTAGTAAAGGTTGTTTGAGTCGCTCTCTACAGCCAGCGGTTCCCGTTCAATGGTTATCGCCGAATTTTTGTCTTTCGGTAATTTAAGTAAGGCCAAATTTTCACAATTCAAGAACACCATTTCTCCGCTGCACCCATATTTGGCCCGCACATACTCGACGGCAGATTCGCTGAAATCGGCATAACCGCTGAAATATTTATCAAATTTCACAACTTTCACTCCGGGGCAGCCAAGCAGATTAAACTTTCCGCGAGCGTGCTGGCCAATCTCAATTTTTTCGAGTTCGTCCGCTTCGCGTACATCCAAAATGCCGGCAAAATCGGAATCTATTTTCATCTGATGAGGACCGTGTTTTTCGGTTGAGGTTACGGAAATTTTGCCTTTGCAATCCTTGCCGATGTTAACGTCCGAGATATTAACGCCGTTAATGCTGAGGCTGCCGCGAAAAGAATCTCCGACGGTTATGTCCCGGCGCCCCCAGTTGTCGCTCAGTTTAATGACCGCATAACAGTAAAATCCTATGCTTACGGCATGAAAACATGAATTTTGATATTAAGATTGCCGCTGTAAACATCGGCAATAATCAGATTAAAGCAACGCAAACTGTCATACACCGCCAAATCGCAGCGGCAATTGTTGTCGATGATAATGCTTTCGACAGTGTTGCGTGACATATTGATGCTTCCGGTAAAGCTCTCGTGAACACGCAGCGCGTCAATATAAGGATTGTCCCGCATATCAATCAGCAAATCGCAATTCTTTTCAACAATTAACCGGCTGACCTGCGCCCGGCAGAGGTTGTAAATTCCCCCTTTGGAAAACGACGGTATCCGCAGAGTATTCATTCTCAATTTACTGACAAATAAATGAGCATTGGACAGACGCTCTTTCAGACGCTTTTTCAACTGGCGTTCGGAAAGGTACTGCTCCGGTTCATCGCCTATGCGCAGGATGGACAAGTCCAACGCTTCCGCCGCTTCGGTATTCAGCCGATACTTATATGCGCGGATAAACTTATGGAGAATATGCTTTTCCAGCGTTTTAAGAATACGGCCGCGGTACGGCGCCACTCTGGTAACTTTTCCGCCGCAGCTTTCCAATATCGCCACCACGGCATTTTCGGGATCCTTAAAAACCAAAGAACATTCTTCGCCGGTTACTTTGGTTATGTAATAACCATTGTCCAATTTGTATAAAATACTGCTGTCAAATTCAAGCGCCACGAGATTAAATTCCTCTAAAAAATATGGGTTGTCATAAATTCAGAGCTTATTTAATCATTATGCTTCAGAAGTCCAGCCGTCAGCCGAGATTTTTTTTAATCAGCGTGGTCAGAATTGAATCGCTTTCAATCAGTTGAAGAGCCCGGTCAAAACTGTCCGGTTCGGAAAGGATTGTATAATAGTCTTTTTAATGGAAGGAGCGAGACGCAAAGCAGTGACGAATTCGTCCTTATCGAACGGATTTTGACGGACGTAGGCAAAAAAACCGGTGTTAAGCAAAACCTCGCGCACACTCTCGACGGTCGGATTATTTTGCAGCAGCGCGCACAAATATGTTGCCACGCCCACTTGCAGTCCGTGCATCTGCGGACGGCGGCAAACCTGGTCCAACGCATGAGAAATCAGATGTTCCGAGCCGCTGGCCGGACGCGAAGTTCCGGCAATCTCCATAGCAATGCCCGAAATCAACAGAGAATTTGTCAAACTACGTTGAAATTCCGGCGCTTTGACATCAAAGCTATGTTTGATAAAAAAGCAAATCCAGCGAATTGTAAGCCATTAAAGACGCAAAATCATTGTACCTTTCATATCCTTTCTGAAAAGCCTTTTTCCAATCCCAGAGGGCGGTAACCTTGGATATCATGTCCCCGAGGCCGGAGTAAAAACAAATAAGGGGACAGCTGCGGATAACATCCAAATCTATCACCACGCCGAAGGGAATGCTCGACTTAACGCTTTTTCGCCGGCCGTCTACCAACAGGGAGCAATTGGGGCTGCAAAAACCGTCGTTTGACGTGGAGGTCGGAATGGAAATAAAGGGAAGCTTGAGCAGGTGCGCCGTATATTTGGCAAAATCGAGCGCCCGGCCGCCGCCAATGCCGACAATGGCTTCCAAATTGGCCGGAAGGTTAAATGCAATTTTGGTAATCTCCTCGATATTAATATACCGAACATCCTGTTTATAGGCGGTTTTAATGCCATATTCACGCAAACTTTGGTTGAGCGTTTGGCCAAAAACATCTTCAAGCCCCTCTCCCCAGAACAAAGCGACATTGACAAGCCCTTTGTCGACCAGATATTTTCCGACTTTGGCAAGTTTTCCCTCTCCTATTTTCAGAAGATAAGGAATGTTTATTTGTTTATTCGGATACGGTAAATAGGCCATCTCAACCTCCCTGCAGACAAGCGTAAACATCGTCAAACGTTTCAAACGGCTGTGTTTTTATATTAGCTTCAAGACATTTTTCCAGCAATATTTTTTTGGCAAAAACAACATCGGCTATTTGTGCCGGAGCAAAATCGGAGGGCCGTCTCCGGCAAAAACAACGTCGTATCCCTGCCGCTTGAGGCTTTGAACAACACCGGCTTTGGAAATACCGACCCGGGCGTCGTAAAATTCAGAGTCGTAGGGCGGTATCATTTTCAATCCACCGGCGGCATCATAAACGCCGTGATTGGTTATCAGCTTTATGTTCCAACGGGAAATCAGCGAACCAATCAGGCGATTGATGTAATAGTCGCATCCGGCGGAACAAATATATAACGGAATATGGCGACGGAAACAATATTTAGCAACCGAGACAAAAGATTTATCCCAAACAATGGAATCGATAAAAGAATACAGCTCTTCCTCGGGCAGGCGAATTTGCGAAAATATTGCATTTAAGGCATCCAAATGCGACATTTCTCCGCGCAGGTAAAGATTCCATGGCTCTAAAGCCGGAGCGTCAAAATATTTGTCCGCTATCAGCCAAAAGAAGTCATCTCTGCTGATAGTGCCGTCAAAATCACTTACAACCGCCAAGCTGCCCGCCATAATTTGACTCCTTTTATTATCATATAAAATTAAGGTAATATAATAATGCTTTATTTTCCATAAATATTTTATCTGAAAACTTATTTTGTTCGTCCACTCCGTGCAATTAATTGTTTACTTTATTTGAAATCTTTGTTAAAATAGAAATTAAAGCAAACGGCTTTAGTTTTTATCACGGCAAGGACGACGACTATGAAATATATCAATTCTTTTTATTTCTGCTGTAGCGGCGATGTTCTTATTCGCCCCTTGTTCAGCGGCGGCTCCTGCCGTAAACCCACATTTCACACCAATGTCATTAAAACCTCTGCCGTTTGCTTCCGCTTCCGGCATCAAAGTCGCCGGTATCTATTGGCTCCCCGATTATCTTAAAGGAAACGCCAGCCGCGGTTCTGAAGATATCGGCGGCGGGGATATTGTCAAAGACAATTCCGATTGTATGGAACATTACAATCTTTACGAAACTTGCCCCTCGCCCAAGCTTTCTACCGGTGTGGTTCATCCCGTTGCAGGAATGACCTGTCAGAAAGGATGTATTTGCTCCTCCGAATACAAATACACCTCTTCCAATTGTTCGGGGGAATATCAACCCTCAGGCGGTTCTTGTGACGGTAAGTATAACACCTGTTCTCCTAAACCTTGTTCTTCCGGCGGATATTATGCCGAACAGCAGACCGAACGTATCTGCTCTGCCGTCACCTATGGCGGAAGAACCTGTTATTCCTGTTATCAGCCCCAGTGTTCCGCCGGTGGATATGAGACCTCAACCAAAAGCGGCTATCTCTGTTCCGCCGTTGCTTATTACGGCAGAACCTGTTACTCCTGCAAAAATGACACTTGCCCGTCCGGTTACGGCAAATCCTCCTGCGGCAGCACCTATCATCAGACCGGAACGGCCAAGACTGAGGCCGGGTCAACCTGTTATGCCTGTGCCGCGCACAGCTACTCCTGCCCCAGCGGAACACAAGCTTCAAGCTCCGGACTGATAACCCCGGTAACGGCCGACAAAGTCTGCTCCTGCGGTGCGACTTCCGGCACCTGTTACAAAGAGGGACATTCTCACAGTTACTCATGCCCCAGCGGGTACAGCAGCTCAAACTCCTGGGGAAGTTCGGCTCAGACCGCGTCCAAGGCCTGTTCCTGCGGTGCTGCTTCGGGAACCTGTTACAAAGCCCCGGCACACACCCACAGCTACAGTTGTCCCAGCGGGTACCAGGAATCATCCTGCCCGTCATCGCAGAAAAACATAGGGACAACCTCTAAAGTCTGTTCTTGCGGTGAAAGATCCGGCACTTGTTATAAATGTCGCGCATGGACCTGTCAGGATGGCGGTTACAGTTCTACTGTTGACGCATCATCCAATTATCTGACCTGCAACCGAGAAAACTTCCATGGGCTGACGTGTTACAAATGTTATAAAAACTGTTCTCCCTGCAACATTTATACGGGAAGATGTTACGATACCTGTTGCAGCTTGTATCCTAATCCGTTCAACGGAAAGGTAGACGGGTTAACGTGCTCCGTTCGTTAACAAAAAACGTTCAGTCTCAGTCCGGGACTTAGTATCCCGGGATTTTTTTTATCCTTTATGCTTATTTAATCCGTATAGAGCCGTGCTTATTTTAAAGGTGTTTAACAAAGGAGACGCTTATGCTTGAAGATGAAAATCCCTATTGGTCAGAGGAGGCCGACGAACATCTGAAATGGCACGCCCCCGCGGGAACTTTTACCCCAAAAGCGCCAGAAATAGTAAAAGTTCTGATGAAAGGAGCGCACAACGACCCTGCTCTGGCGTTGCGCCGGCTGGTGTTTTATATGAATCGTGCGGGCAGCGGCCTAAGCAATGCAAAAGAAATTGAAAAGGCCAAAGCAAAATTGGAAGAACTGGAACATGAGGCCTAAGCCTTTTTAATTCAGACAACAATCATTTAGGAAAAAGGAGAATATAAGATGGCTAATCATATGACGACCCGTGATGAACAGGAACGCAATGTTCCGATTCACAACAACAATCAACACGGCGATATGCGCAGTTTGATTTCGCATTTTTGGAATATGCTGGATTTTTCCCCCACAGCAGCGATATGGCTGACATGGAGCCTAAAATCGAGGTTTCGGAAAACCAGAATGAAGTGACCGTCACTGCAGAAATGCCCGGTGTGGCCGAAAATGACATCGATGTTGAAATCTCTTCTGACGGATATCTGACAATTTCCGGCGAAAAAAGACATGAACACGAGGAAAACAGCAAAGGCAGCTATTTTTCAGAAATTTCTTACGGTATGGTCAAGCGAACCATTCCCCTGCCCTGGGATTTGCAATTTGACAACGCCGACGCCGAATATGCCGACGGGGTTTTGAAAATCGCCATTCCCAAATCACCGAATGAGCAAAAGAAGAAAAAGAAAATAAACATCAGCCGTAGCAATTCCGGCAGTTCACAAAAAAGCGGGCGCAACAACCGCCGTCAATCCCGTATGGACGAGGCCGACGAAGAATAGCTTTTTTTCTCAGAAAGCATTTTGAACGCAGCAGTATGGCGACGACAGGCCATACTGCTGTTTTCCAATATCAAAACGATATTGGCAGCAAGAATAATGACGCCGCCGACAATGATGTTCCACGTCAAAGGATTGTGTAAAAAAAGACAATATCCAAGGTAATGCCCGTCACCGGCTCCAACAGCAAAATCATTCCGATAATGCCGGCAGGAACATTTTTATTATTGAAAAACACCAGTACATTGGCCGGCGTATAAATCAACAGGCTGTACACCAAAAACGAAATCCACAAATTCGTTCCGATGTCGAAAGAAAACAAAGTAAAACCGTCTTCATATCTGGGCATATAACGGTTAGCCAGCAAATACAACACCGCCAGCGGCACGACGGCATAAAAACAGGTACACCAGTATGTCGAAGCCGGAGATATTCCTTTTTTTGAAAAATATTTGGTTATCAATATCCAGACCGACTCTCCCAATCCGGCGAACAAGGCCAAACTCATACCCACAAGCGAATAATGTATGCCCTGAAACGGATTGATGAGAATAATCAGACCGGCAAACATAACCGCAACCATAACCCAGTCTGCCGCTGCAATATGTTTTTTAAAATAAAAGCGCTCAATCATAATCGTCCATATCGGCTGCAAATAAACCAACAACAGCACCAACGTTACTGATACGTTCATAAACAAGGGAACATAATCACCCACATTCACCAAAAGCACCGAAAGCGTAAACAACAGCGTTATGACCGGAGGAACGCCGATAAAGCGTTTAAACTCCTTGACAACAAACGGCGTAAACAATGCTGCACCAATCAGATTGGGAAACAACATAACCTCAAACAAGGTGGCACCAGACATAAAAAGAATTTTAGCGCCGAAAACTATCCCGCCGGAAAGGATTCCGGCCAGTGCCAACATTACGTAATTCATCAGAAACTCCTGCTCTGTTCTAAAACTTCAAACGTTCGGTTTTTGGCGCGAAAGTTCAAGTACGGCATCAAAATCATCAGCATCGACGACTTTGTTTTTACGAACAAAACCGCATTTGACGCAACGATGAACAATGATGTAGCGCCCGTCTTTGTATTCGAGGTCAGCCGGTTTCATCAAACCGCCGCATTCCGCCGCGCGATCTCCGGGGTTGACGTCGACATGTTTAGAATATAAGCAGTGCGGACAATGATTTGTATAGCCGTTGCCCTGAACTTTTGCACCGCAATGCTCACAGGTAAAATCTTCAGTCGTGCGGGAAAACTTTTTCATGCGCAGGTAACTTTCTTTTCAAAAATGCTTGCCGTCATTTTATCCAAAGCCTTGGAACGGGACGAGCCTTCATAGACAACCTGCCCCTGATCCAGAATATAAGCATAATCAGTAAGCGGCAACAAAGTCTTAAGATTATGTTCCACAATGACAAAACCGGTGCCGAGGCCGGTATTGAGCTCTTTGATTTTATTAAACATATCTGCTGTAAGCTTGGGAGACAAACCGATTGACGGTTCATCCAGGAGCAAAAGCCGGGGCTGGTTTATAAGCCCGCGGGCAATAGCCACCATCTGCTGTTGTCCGCCGGAAAGATTGCCGGCCAAATCATCCAAACGCGGTTTCAAATCGGGAAAATGAATTAAAATTTCTTCAAGACGATTGTGAAAAGCAAAACGTTTAGGCCAAAAATGTGCGGCCAGTTCAATATTTTCCAACACCGTCATATTACGAAAAACCCGCTTTCCCTGAGGAATCATAAAAACGCCTTTTTTAACCAGTTCCGCCGGCTGCGGCCGAATTTCGACGTCATTAAAATAAATTCCGCCGGACACCGGCCTGATAAGGCCGTACATAACCTTGAGCAAAGTCGACTTGCCGGCTCCGTTCGGCCCCATAATTACGGTAACCGCAGAGGTGTCGATTTTAACCGAGACGTCTTTCAGAACCAGGCGCCTGTTATATCCGGCATCAATATTTCTTAACTCCAGCATAAGTCTCTCCCCTGTCCGTCCGGTTATTTTTCGATTTCGGCGCGGCCGTTTTAATTTGTTTCAAAACCGACGGGGCGTGAAAAACGCCTTCGGCATCCTGTTCCGCACGGCCGGCCATTCCCTCGTAATAACGCTGCGCTTCCAAAGCACCGACAGCCTGTTGCGGCGACGGCGCGTCTTCAAACGCTTCAACCAGCAGCATTACCGCATCATAAATATTTCCGGCGCCGAAAGTGCTGATGTCCGGCTGAGAGCTCTGCATACGCTTTATCAGTTCCTGACGTGCAGGCGCAACGTCGCTGAAAAACATATCTTCACTTCCGGCAAAGGTGTCCAGCCGCCCAAAGCTGGCCACATTGGTCAGCGGATACGGCAGTTTGGACGCACGATACTGGAAAATGATATCGCTGGCCCGAGAGGTCGACACCAATGCCAAAATGACATCCGGCTCATAGTTGCGGATAAAACTCAACAGCATCCGAAAATCTTTTTCCTGCGGCTTGGCACGATAGTATTTGGCCGTGATTTCCGGATAACGGGGCAAATTCTGGCGAAAAGCGTTCTCTGCCGCCAAAGCTTCCGAAATTTTTGGCGTAATGACGGCAACTTTCTGAAAACCGTTACGACGGAAATGGTCGAGGATTTCCCGTGTACTTTCATCTGGGTGTGTCCAGTGGACAAAGTTATAACGCCCCTTGGCGACGGCCGGTTCGGCGCTGCCAACGTTAAACTGGATGATTTTTCCGTTCTCGGCCAGCGTGTTGATGACGCTGCCGCTCTGCGCCGAATAGGTAATGACGGCGTTTGCGCGATCGGCATGCTGGAGCCGGGTAAACGCGGCAATCGTATTTTTGGGCTCAAATTCATCGTCTTTGAAGATAAAGTTATATTCGTTTTTCAGACGATGTTTGGGCAAATCATCGATAGCCAGGCGAACCGCAGCCTGCAGCCCTTTACCGACGGCGCCTTCCCGTCCGCTCAACGGCAAGATGATGCCGATTGTCACCTGCGGTTTGGGAGCAACGGTTTCCACCGGTTCCTGCTGTTTGAAGGAGATAAAACGACTTGCCGCAAAAAGCCGCTATTATAATTGCCAATATGACGGCGGCGATTAATTTGCTTTTCATATCACTTTCCAAAATAAGCTTCGCGGACTTTCTCGTCGGCAAGAACTTCCGCGGGTATTCCCTTTGCCAGCAACCGCCCGGAATCAAGCACGACAGTGTAGTCGCAAAGTTGTTCAATCAAGTTCATATTATGTTCAATCACTATCAGGGTTTTGCTTTTTTGTTTGAGTTCGTGCAGGATATTCACGATATCCTGAACCGTCTCGGGAAACAATCCGGTAAAAGGTTCGTCAAAAAAATAGATATCGGCGTTTTGCATCAGCGCCCTGCCGATTTCCAACAGCTTACGCTGGCCGTAAGAAAGCCCTTCGGCATTTTTATATCTGTAATCGGCCAGCCGAACGGTTTGCAAAACGTTTTCCAGACGTTCACGATAACGTTCGATATGCTGCTCAAACAAACTGTGCCAATAACGGTTTTCGGCAACCGGCAGCAGCAGGTTGTCTTCAACGGAAAGCTGTTCTATCAGGCGGCCGTCTTGGAACGTGCGGGCAATTTTAAGTCGCCGCAGCGTATTGGGCTTGATTTTGCGAAAGCGCCGTTCGTTAATTTCTATCATTCCGTTTTCCGGTACAAGCATACCGGTGAGAACGTTCATTAACGTCGTTTTGCCCGAACCGTTGGGGCCAATCAGACCGGTCGTCTGCCCGGAGGGAAACTCCAGCGACAAGTCGTCGAGCGCTTTTAATCCCATAAACTGCTTGGTCAAATTTTCGATTTTAATAGCATAATCCATAGCGTTTTACATCCTGTACTTTCCGAACAGTCCCTGAGGTCTCAAAATCATCATCAGCACCAACAGCGCTCCGTAGATTATCTGCTGCAGCTGAGCCGCCGTCTCGTAGGGCAGCCCTATGAAACGCAAAACTTCCGGCAAGGAAATCAATATCAGCGCACCGGCAATGCTTCCTTTGGCCGAAGACAAACCGCCGACAATGATAATCGTGAAAAGAAAAATCCCTTCTTTGAGCTGGAAGGTGCTGGGGTCAATGAAAGAAATATAGCTGGCAAACATTGCTCCGGCAATACCCGACATCATTGCCGACACGACAAAAACAATACTTTTAAAATGTTTGGTGTTGTACCCCTGCAGGCGGGTCAGCTGTTCGTCTTCGCGCAGAGCCTTAAGGGTGCGTCCGAAAGACGAGCGGTCAAACAACACATATATTCCGCAGCTCAAGGCAACCGCGGCCAGACACAAAACGAGATAGGAAAAGTTTGAAACCAGGCGAAAACTCCCAATTTCCGGCTTGGGAATGCCGAAAATACCGAGAGGCCCGTTGGTAAGGTCTTTCCAATTGAGCAAAACGGAAAAGACGATAACAGACAATCCGGCGGAAACAATGGCATAGTAGTCTCCCTGAAAGCGGGAAAGGATTTTTCCGACAACAAAAGCCAGAATGCCGTTTGCAAGCATTCCCAAAAGCAGCGTCGAGAAAAAGCCCAGCCCCAGCTCGGTCATACCAATCGCGGCGGCATATGCGCCGATGCCGTAAAAAGCGGCTTGGGCAAGAGAAAGAAGTCCGGCCATTCCGACGACCATATTCAGCGACAAAGCCAAAGTGCCGTAGATACAAAACAGTATTGCCAGATTAATCAGGTATTCCATTTTTTAACCTCTTATTTTTCACCTTCTTTTGGAAAATGCCTTTGGGGCGGAAATACAGGAAGACGATAAAGATGACAAAAGCGACGACGTCACGCCACTCGGAGGCAAAAGCCCAAACGCCCAGATTTTCGACAAACGCCAGAAAAAACGAGCCCAGAAAAGCGCCGCGCATGGTAGCCATACCGCCTATGATGGCACCTATCATTCCCTTGAACAACAGGCTGAATCCCATAGCCGGCTCCATTCCCGTGTCATATCCCACCAGAATTCCGGCTAATCCCAAAATCAGGCCGGACAAAACCGATACAATCAAAATAATCCGCTCATTGTTCATTCCCAGAATGTGAGCCAGGGTCGCACTGTCATTAACGGCGCGGATTTGCTTGCCGAGAAAAGTATGATACAATAGATGGTTCAAACCGATGTAAATTAATGCGTTGGAGACAATCGTCAGGACCTGAACAAAGGGAATTTCGGCAAACCAGACATCTATCTGGGAAGAAAAATCTATGGTCCCCAAAGTTTGGTACTGAGGTCCGAAAAGCAAATGGATGACCGCTTCGAAAATCGTGTAAAACCCCAATGAAGCCACCAGAAGTATCATCGGTGAAGCTCCCCGCTGGCGCATCGGACGATAGGCATAAGCCTCCAGCACCCAGGCAAATGTCCCAGATATGGCCAAAGCCAGCAAAACCGCCCACCACGGCGCCAACCCCGCAGAAGATGTCAGATAAAAAACGGCATAGGCCCCTGCCGCCGCAACGGCTCCCAATGTCAGGTTAAAAAACGGAGACACCGAATACATCAGGCGGAAAGCCATCGCAATCAGACCATAGCCGGAACCGACAATCAGGGTATTTATCAAAAGCTGAACAAACATTCTCATACTCATCGAATTAAATTTCTGGTTTAATATTATAGAGTTGAGTTTTCAATGCAAGGATTTAATGCATTTGTGCAACCACAAATGAGTGCCGGTTTTGCCTTAAAATCGGCATTCGGCGCAAAAAAAAATACTTGCAAAATAAATTAAATTTGCTAATTATAGCTTCTGTTAAGGACTCGGAAGTTGCGACTTTAAATTGTTCAAACAGGGCTTTTTGCTTTTATTTCACCAGCTCAATGCGGACCTTTTTGCCGTAGTGGCCGATTATCCGCATCAGGGTGTAAAGCGGCACTGGCCTGCCGGTTTCCGCCCGGTCAAGCACCCGGCGGTCGATTTTGATGTGGTGAGCCATATGGAACAAGCTCATTCCCTTTTGCTGGCGGAGGAGAAACAACTCCAGCCCCAAAGCCTTGCGGATTTCTTTCAAATTCATATTTTCTGTTATCATTTTTTCAGCTCCTTATTTGTTAATTGAAAACAAAAACCGCCGTTTCTAAAAAAAGAAAAGGCGGGGAGCTCGAAAAACTGTGATTATGCAGTCAGCCTTATTCGTCCGATAAAATCGGCTTAGTTCGACCACTCCCCATAACAGGGATGAATAATCGAGTTCCTGACGCTCACGCTCCTCTTCTTCTGCCCGCTGACGTTCTTCCTCTTCCATACGTAAACGTTCTTCCTCTGCTTCGCGCTCCATTGCCTCTTGGCGTTCGCGCTCTTCTTCGGCTTCACGCTCCATGGCTTCCAGACGTTCGCGTTCATCTTGTTCGCGATCATCATCACGAGGATCGTCATAATGACGGTCTTCATTTTGAGAAGCGGCTTCCTGTTCGGCTCTTTCCTGGGCTTCCTGCTCGGCACGTTCCATAGCTTCCTGTTCTGCACGCTCGCGTTCCTGGGCTTCGATTTCGGCTCTTTCTCTTTCAGCAGCCTCCAATTCAGCTCTTTCGCGCTCCTGTGCCTCCAGTTCATCACTGTCGTCGTGAGGTTCTGAACCGGAGCCATCCATATTTAAGGTTTCGTCATCATGAGGTTCCGGTTCTTCAACAGGCTCTTCATGATGTTCTTCCGTATGGATGTCTTCTTCCGCAGGTTCTTCAGGGCGTTCCTCATTTTCAGCAAGATGCTCTTCCGCTGGTTCTTCCTCTTTCGGTTCCTCAACAGAATCTTCGTGACGTTCTTCTTCACGATGTTCTTCTTCCTGCTGCGGTTCCTCGGGCTGAACTTCCTCGGGTTTGTCCTCGTCAAAGAACAAGCTTTCGCGGGGTTCTTCCTCTTTTGGTTCCTCAACAGAATCCTCGTGACGTTCTTCTTCACGATGTTCTTCTTCCTGCTGTGGTTCCTCAGGCTGAACTTCCTCCGGTTTGTCCTCGTCAAAGAACAAGCTTTCGCGAGGTTCTTCCTCTTTAGGTTCCTCCTCGCCGGGGACATTTTCAGCAAAAGCATCTTTAGACGGCTCCTGTTCTTCCTCTTTCGGTTCCGGCTCATCATCTTGATGGCTGCCCCAAAAGTTGAAGAGACTTTCCTTATGCTCATCATCGTTGTCGTCATCATGGTGTTCATGATGGTGATGTTCATATGGTTCGTCTTCGGTTTCGCCGTCAACTACGTTTTCAGGAAATATTCCGGGACGTTCTTCGAGTTCTTCTTCGCTTTGGGTTTCGGCAACAGACAAATCCTGTTTCCAGATATCCTCAAAAGCAACATCCGAAGAAGCATCCTCCTCAGAAGCCAAGGCATCCCACCAGCTGAAGCGTTTGTCCTTGTCAGACGCGTCTTCCCGGTGGTAATCATCTCTCTCTTCATCAGAAACAGAACTGAAACTATCCGCAGGCTCGTCTTCTGATTCAGCATCGGCTTTCCGGCGGCGTTTTTCCGCTTCTTCCTCCTCCTGACGGATTTCAAGCTCACGCTCTTCCTCCTCTTCTTCGTAATTGAACTTCCACTGATAGTCTTCAAACAATCCGCGAACATTCAACTCCCATTGAGCAAACCAGCCACGCCATTCCGTGTAGGCACTTTCGGCTTCGGCTGAAACTTCCTCAAGGTTTTCCTCGTCAGGCTCAAGATTAAAGCGGTTATACCAGAACTCGCTTTGATGCTCAATGTCTTCGAGCCACACGCGCTTAAATGTCATATATTCCGGCTTGGCAGAATATAGGAACGAATATAAACGCATCATAAAATTTTCATGGTCGGCAAACTCCTGCCGAACTTCTTGTTGATACTCTGCAAGAGTATTCTTCAGGTTTTCGCTGTCCATAATTATATATTTTTAGATTAGTACTCAGTTTAAGATGACAACTATGCACACATAGTAAGAGTGTAAATAATAAGTTATCAGCTATAAATAATACCACTTGAGGGGATTTTTGTCAACTTTGATGAAAAATTTAAGTTGACGGAATATTTTAAAGTGATACCTATAAGCCATTAATTAATCTAAAAAAAGTGAGTTGAGAAATGTTTGGAAGTTTTCAGTGGCAGGAATTTGTCAGCGCGTTTGTCGTTTTGTTTGCGGTTATAGACATTACCGGTTCCATTCCGGTGATTTTAACCTTAAAAAAACGGGGCAAAAAAATAAATGCTGCCAAGGCTGCTCTGCTGGCTTTGATTATGTTTTTCATATTCTTCTTTGTGGGAGAGGCTTTTCTCAACCTGTTTAACGTCGACATCTCTTCTTTTGCGGTTGCCGGCTCTTTCATTATCTTTATTGTCGCTCTGGAAATGATTTTAGACATCGAAATTTTTAAGGATACCCCGGACGCCCCCAAAGACGCGACTTTCGTTCCGGTGGTTTTTCCGCTGATTGCCGGTGCCGGAGCGCTGACCACCCTGCTCTCCATTCGTGCACAGTATAACGACATCAATATTCTGCTGGCCGTTATCTGCAATATGGTAATCGTATATCTGGTGCTGAAGCTGACCAAGCACATCGAGAGGATGCTGGGAGCCGGATTTATCTATATGCTGCAAAAGTTTTTTTTCGGTATCATTCTGCTGGCGATTTCAGTCAAACTGTTTACCACCAACATCACCTTTCTGGTTGAACACATCAAACAACTGTCGGAATTATAACTTTATAAATCCCTGTTCACGAAAGCTGTAGTGGCTGCTGCGGCTGACGACAAAGTGGTCATGAAGTTTGACGCCGACGGCGGCGCAGGCTTCTTCGACCTTTTGGTCATCTCCAAATCGGCGCGCGAAGGCGTGGTATTGCCCGAAGGATGGTTGTGCACCATAATGATTGACGAAGCGTGATGCGCCAGTGCAGACTTTACAACTTCGCGAGGATGGACGGCAACCGCGTTGATGGTGCCGCGCTGCATTGTTTCTTCTCCGATGACCTGCAATTTGGCATCCATAAAAATTATGCGCAGCTCTTCGACATCAGAATGGCACATGGAGGTACGGCAGTATTCGAGCAACGTATCGGGAGAGCGGATGACCGGCGCTTCGGCCGCGCACAGCGTCTGCCAGGAAGTACGGATGGCGGCGGCTTTAATCACCTTAAGCATTGCCAGCGTATTTTCCTTTACGCCGTCAACTTCCAGCAAAGCCGCAGCCGGCGCATTGATAACGCCGGAAAAGTCGTTAAATTCGGCAATCAGCTTTTTGGCCAGAGGCTTGACGTCCCGCCGGGGAATGGCCATCGTCAGAACCAGCTCCAACAACTCGTAATCCGCCATATCTTTCCCCTCGCCCAGCAAAAAACGCTGACGAAGACGCTGGCGGTGTCCCAGATAATCCGGTTGTTTGACGTCCCGTTCCATAGTCCTTTGAGCCTTAAAGCTTGTAAGGCGGCTTGTCCAGCCCCTTGGGAGAATAGGTGAAAACCTCATAACCGTCTTTGGTTACGGCCAAAGAATGTTCAAACTGGGCAGACAAGGACTTGTCCCCTGGTAACCGAAGTCCAACCGTCTTTTAATATAATGGCGTCAGGTTTGCCGATGTTAATCATCGGCTCAATCGTGAAAAAAACATTCCTTCTTCCATCAGCGGACCGGTTCCTTTGCGGGCAATGTGCATCACATTCGGTTCATCATGAAAAACCTGCCCCAGCCCATGGCCGCAAAACATATCGACAACCGAATAGCCGTATTTGTGGGCATATTCGGCAATAACGGCGCCTATGTCGCCCATACGGGCTCCGGGTTTAACAACGTCAATGCCGCGCATCATACATTCATAAGTCACTTCGACCAGACGTTTGGCCTTGATACTCGGTTTGCCGGCAAAATACATACGGCTGGTATCGCCGTACCATCCGTCCAAAATACCGGTAACGTCAATGTTGAGCATATCGCCGTCGACCAGTTTGCGCTCATAATCAGGAATGCCGTGGCAAATGACATGGTTGATGGAGATGCAGACCGACTTGGGATAGCCGCGATAGCCGAGGCAAGCGGGAATAACGCCGCGTGACGTGAAAAATTCCCGGCAAAGATCGTCCAATTCTCCGGTGGACACGCCAACCTGAACATAAGGGGTTATGTAATCCAGACATTCGGCGGCAATCCGGCCGGCCTTGCGCATCTTTTCAAAATCTTCGGGATCGTCGTGAATGACGATGCCGTCTTTTTCTCTTGTAACTCACTGCATACCTCGGTTTGTTAATATAATATTTTCATTTTATTAGCCAGTGTTACACTTTTTTTATCAATATTGCAACCATAACAAACAAATTCCAATCCATTTTTTGCTTCGTCATAAATCCGGGCTGCCGCGACCGGGTCCAGATTCCAGCTGAACTTGGCTTCGACGCAATCCTGCCGGGGCACCAGCATAAAAATGACGGTTTTGTGTCCCTGCCGGCGGAGTTTGGCCAATTCCTCAAACATTGCCATCTCAAAGAAATTTATTCCGGCAGGAAAAACGGAGCAGCCGTTTTGCTTGTTAAACACGTTTTCAATAAAGACATAGCATTTGTTTCCGGACGGCGAAGACAATTCAAAATCAATGTGCGGCAGATGTTCGTCAGGCTCTATCCGGCGGCAGACGTTATATGCGTCAAAATCAGCCGACAACACGCCGTTGTCAAAGGCTTCCTGAAAAAGAAAGCCGTTATAGGTCGGGTTAACGAGAATCAGCCCCTCGCTGCGGCTGATGAACTCAAGCTCGTAGCGGATTTTGCGCAGGCTGTCGCGATGGCGTTTGATTATGGCGTCCACGCCGGCGGAGCAGAGTTTGGCCGCCTCCGAAGAACCGCAAAAAACCGGAACCAACGAATTGTCGGCCAGCCTGACGTCCAGTATCAGGCTGTTGTAGCAGTTCATAACCTGCCCTTTTATGAGTTCCGGACTGATTTCCACCTGCGGTTACCTCATTTAAATTAAACAAACGATGCTTAAATATTACAATCAAATAATAAAATATGCAAGGAGGAGGATATGAACAAGCTGATGAAATTTGTATACAGCGCGGTTATAACCGTCATTGCCGGCGCCGCGGCGTCTTATTTTACCCGTTTTGGCATTTACAACTGGTATGCAGCCTTGGACAAGCCGACGATTACACCTCCGGATGCCGTTTTTCCGATTGTATGGACAATTTTATACCTTTTGATGATAATCGCCTTTTACAGAGTTTTTGACAAAGGCCGACGCCGAAAGGCAGCGCAGAGCCAACCAGCTGTTTTTGGGGCAGTTGCTGCTGCAGGTCGTCTGGACCTATTTTTTCTTTACGCAGGGGTATATCGGACTGGCTTTTGCGGTGATTATCCTTCTGGATTTGATTGTTTACAAAATGATACTGAACTTTAAGGCTGCGGACAAGGCTGCCGCCTATATGATGTATCCGTATTTCTGGTGGCTGATATACGCCAGTTTCTTAAATTTCAGCTTTACTTACATCAACGGAATGGTTGTTATTTTTTAGAAAAATTTAAAGAAAGAAATTATTGATACACGAAAAAACACCCATTAAACAAATATTCAGTTTTATTTAACCATTTTCATCTACTGTTATTTTTGGATATGTACCAACATATCTAGGGCGTCAGAAACCCTTTATATTGTCGGTCGCCAAGCATAGCGACTTAAAATTATATGCCGATTTCTGTCATGGACGGATGTCGGCTAAATAAGGTTATGTGCCAAATAGGCCGAGCCGTTTGACAATATACGGTTTCTGAACATCCGCCCACCTTTTTAGGTGGGTTTTGTTTTAACCGGAACGAAAGGATGTTTAGATGAAACGAATATTTATAATATTGATGATGTTGCATCTAGGAGGATGTACAACTCATATGACGGACTTATCGATGATTTCAAATAAAAATATATCTCTTGATAAAGTTGATATTGATAAGCTTCCTCAGGAAAAACACATAGAGGGAGAAGATAGTAAATTTATATTCCTATTTCCTTTAGGACAACCCAAATTAAACGAAGCATTAAACAATGCTTTGGAAAAGGGACAGGGAGATTTGATGGTTAATGCTTCTGTATATGTAACTGGATGGTGGTTTTTGATTGGAGAAGTGGGTATAAAGATTAAAGGCGATGTTGTTAATACAAGAGGAGGAAAGCAATGAGAAAAGGAAGTTTATTAGTTAGCAGCTTTCTATTTTTGGTGTCTTCTTGTACTGTAAACCACGGGGATTTACAGTTTTGAGTAATAAAATTGTCGATATTAAGGATTTTAATATGGGAGGAAGCAAAAGATTAAGAAACATTGAAGGTAAAGATACAGCCCATACCATAATTATCGTCCCTACTGGGATACCTAAGTTATCCGAAGCGTTAAATAATGCATTTGAAAAATCTGATACAGATATTATGACAGATGTTAATGTAAAAAGGCAAGGGTGGTATATTCCTTATATTTATGGACAAAGCTCTTGGATTGTAAAAGGTGATGCAATAAAAACTGAAATAACTAAAGAAACAGGTCGTAGAAATACGACCTGTTTCTTTTATATTTGAGGGTTGTTTTGTATATAAATGCCAAAAATTTTACTAGACAGTAGAACAACTTTGCATTATTAATGTGGGGTTAACAATTTATTTTTTTGGGAAGTAAATAAATGACAACTACTGTTAAAGAAATCAGAAGCACTTTTTTAAACTATTTTGCCAAAAACGGCCACAAGGTTGTTCCGTCCTCCTCTTTGGTTCCCGACAACGATCCGACGCTGATGTTCACCAACTCGGGAATGGTGCAATTTAAAAACATTCTGGCCGGTAACGAAACCCGCGATTACACGCGAGCGACAACTTCCCAAAAATCCGTTCGCGCCGGCGGCAAGCACAATGACCTCGACAACGTCGGCTATACCGTGCGTCACCATACCTTTTTTGAGATGCTCGGCAATTTCTCTTTCGGCGATTATTTTAAAGACGACGCCATCCGTTTTGCCTGGGAAGTCGTCAACAAAGAATTCGGCATTCCCAAAGACAAGCTGGCCGTAACCTATTATCACACCGACGAAGAAGCACGCGAAATTTGGAAAAAAGTGTCCGGTTTGCCGGAAGACAGGATTATTCCCATTGCAACCAAAGACAATTTTTGGCAGATGGGCGACACCGGCCCTTGCGGTCCCTGCTCGGAAATCTTTTATGACCACGGCCCCGAAGTTTGGGGCGGTCTGCCGGGCACGCCTGAAGAAGACGGCGACCGTTGGATTGAGATATGGAATCTGGTGTTTGACCAATATGAAGACTTGCCCGACGGCAGCCGCATCCCGTTAAAGCGCCCCTCTATCGACACGGGTATGGGACTGGAACGAATTGCCGCAATTTTGCAAGGGGTTCACTCCAACTACGACATTGATATTTTCAGAAATCTGATTAAAGCGATTGCGGATATGGCCAACTCTGACCCCAACGGTCCGCTGAAAGCCTCTCATAACGTTATTGCAGACCATTTGCGCTCAACGTCTTTTCTGATTGCTGACGGCGTATTGCCCTCCAATGAAGGCCGCGGTTACGTTTTACGCCGGATTATGCGCCGAGCCATGCGTCACGCTTATATGCTGGGCGTAAAAGAACCGATGATGTACAAACTGTTGCCGGCTCTGCAAAAAGAAATGGGAGAAGCCTACCCTGAACTTTATTCGGCCGAGACCCTCATCACCGAAACAATCCGCAGCGAAGAAGAGCGTTTTCTGAAAACGCTGGACAAAGGTCTGCGCCTGTTGGACGACGAAGCCAGTCACTTAAAAGCCGGAGACACTTTTAACGGCGAGACTGCATTCAAGCTTTATGACACTTACGGTTTTCCGCTGGATTTGACTCAGGACGCCCTGCGCCTGAAAGACATCAAAGTCGACACCGACGGTTTTGACAAGGCAATGGAACGTCAAAAAGCCGAAGCCCGCAAAAACTGGGCCGGTTCAGGAGACGCCGGAACCGAAAAAATCTGGTTTGAACTGAACGAAAAGCTGCCGGCAACCGAGTTTTTGGGCTACAATACCTTAAAAACCGAAGCTCAGGTGACCGCTCTGGTGCAAGACGGCAAAGAAGTGTCGGAAGTCAGCAACGGAGAATTTTTCCTGTTGACCAATCAGACCCCGTTCTACGGCGAAATGGGCGGACAAGTCGGCGACAAAGGCAAAATTACGGGTAAAGATTTGGAAATTGAGGTTACCGACACCAAAAAGAAACTTGACGGACTTTATGTTCACATTGCCAAAATCGTTAAAGGACGCATCAAGAACGGAGACATTGTTCTGATGGAAGTCTGCGAATCAAACCGTAAAGCAATTGAAGCCAATCATACGGTTACCCACCTGCTCCACCATGCTTTGCAAGAAAAATTCGGCGCCAGCGTAACACAAAAAGGTTCTATGGTTGCCGCCGAAAGAATGCGTTTGACATCGCCTATCCCAAGCAAATCAGCGAAAACGAATTACGCGACTTGGAAGATACGGTTAACAGCCTGATTCGTCAAAACCTTAAGGTAAACACCAAATTAATGAGTCATGACGAGGCCATCAATTCCGGTGCAATGGCGTTGTTCGGCGAAAAATACGGCGAACTGGGTGCAGACCTGCAAACCATGAGCAACAATAACCAGATGGAGGCCACGCGCTGTAACAGTGGCGGCTTTTGAGATATTAACTAAAAAGCTGAGGTTCCACCTCTTCGGTGATCGTTCCATCTGTCTCTATGAACAGTGGGATTGTGCTGATTCAAATTGTAGCACACAGGATGAGGGCCGGCTTTGCGTTGATTTAACTGATTCACATACATTCTGATTTTCTATGGGGGAGGCAAACTGTCTTTCCGTAATAATTTTGAACTTTTGCACATATTCGGCTGCAGCGCAAAAGCATTCGCTTGGCGGCGCTACGACACTCGGGCTTCAGATCAGAAAAGCTCCACCGGCGATTAAACGCGCCGAAGTTCGATGCAAATACCTTTTTCCGAGGCAATACGA
>VOFD01001124.1_pt1 | contig 35132 bp, 50 predicted proteins | sample 5384101 | NCBI WGS metagenome assembly VOFD01 (sample SAMN12384723, study PRJNA508395) | human gut metagenome | isolation source: healthy gut C | host: Homo sapiens
GTCTTGCCAGACTTGACAGCCCGGACTTGGAAGATTCAGAGAGAACCGGTATTTTAAGGAATATGCTCGGGAGCATAGGCCAACGATCAGCAGTAGGATGTAATTTCTTATGTCAGTGCGGAAAGCATATTTTCATTGGGGATAAGTCTGTCATCAATGACAACTGCACAATGATGGACGAGAATCATATCCGTATAGGGAATCAGGTTCTGATAGCCCCCAATGTACAGTTCTATACGGCTACACATCCGATAGACTACAACGAAAGATTCGTTGAGAACTGGGATGAAAATTCGGGTGAACTCTTTTTCCGTACACGGTCTCTTCCGATTACCGTAGAGGACAATGTGTGGATTGGTGGCGGCAGTATAATTCTGGCCGGCATAACAATAGGAACAGGAAGTGTGATTGGTGCCGGAAGTGTTGTGACAAAATCAATCCCGGCAAACTGTGTGGCTGTCGGGAATCCATGTAAGTGATCCGATACCTGAAGTCTGACAATAAAATCCAAGCAATTAAATCATTCAAACTACGAACTTGGACCAGAGCGGACATACCGGCACTGGCAAAATACCTGAACAATAAAAAAGATTTGGGACAATTGCCGTGATGCTCTTCCTTATCCCTATACGGAAAAGGATGCAGAGCAATTCATAAGTTTTGTTGAAGGACAAAGCGAACAAAATAATTACTGCATCGAGATCAATCACGAGGCGGTAGGAAATGTCAGCTTCTTCAGAGGTACGGACGTAGAACGATATAACGCTGAACTGGGCTATTGGCTTGCAGAGCCATATTGGAACCTGGGCATCATGACCGAAACCATAAAGCTGGCAGTGGAAGATTATCTAAGCCATTCCGATACAGTACGGATCCATGCCCATGTTTATGAAAACAACCTGGCATCGATGAAGGTTCTCGAAAAAGCCGGCTTCCATAAGTGCGGCATCCTCAGAAAAGCCTGCTTCAAGAACGGCCGCTTTGTCGATTGCCATTGTTACGAATTACTGAAATATAATATTACCCACAAATAGATTTCTTCAAATGAAAACGATGTATTATATTATCCCAATAGTTTTCTTCATTCTTTGTTCATGTGGCACTACATCTCACATGACCTATAGCAATGGCTATATTCTTGATTCAGAAGGTAAAGTTTTAGGGAATTACGCCAATGGACATATATTCGATACACTACGGAATATAAGAGGGTATTATGCCAATGGTTATATCTATGACAAATCCTACAAGATCAAAGGGACATATAATAATGGATTCGTAAAATGAACTATGCCACTGATTCCATTAAATGGAATGAAAGCTATGGCAACACAAAATATAGCGGCAGTCCCGAATAAGACATATATTCAAATTCATTTCCGTAATGTCCAATCACTTTGCAACATAGACAATGGCAACCTTTCGGTAAAACGAACCATCCTTGCAAATCCCACAATGGATATTCCGGACCATACATATTCACTTATTAGAATTCTTGATGACCGAGTGATAACCGAGCCGGAAGAACCGGAAGATTAAGAAATTAATTCGGAAGAGGATATTGTATATCATGATAAATGTCCCTTCAATAAGTATGCAATGGAAAATGAGCTGCTGGTTGATAGTGAAGGGAATATAAGATATAGTAATGGAGACCGGTTACCACCTTATGACATGGCCCGGCTCTGGATAGAAGATTACTCCCTAAAGATGATCCGAATTGGATAGAATTCCAGAAGGTTCCTTTATATGGCAATCTATTCATTTGTCTTGTCTCCTTTTTACGGATGAACTCAGACTGGTGAGAAACGATCCAATGTTCAAGGAGGCCATACCTGAAAATGAATTTAATAACATTCTATCCATGAAATCTGGTGAAAAAAAGCCCATTATGCACTCATTCTTGTCAATGTATATATGGATGGACTTCAGAAATTGGAATTTTCAATAACGAAACAGTAAATATTTTAAGGGAGAACCTGACGGAAATACACCGAAAGATTCTCCCTTTTCTTTTATTCTTCAAAAAGCAGCATGTATTCCACCTTCCTTCGTCGTCCAATACTCGGAACTACCTTGCCTTTGTAACACCGGAAAGAAACATACTCCTTATAGATATTCCGGTCTCCGGCCTCCAGCTTCTTCAACAGGCTGCTCTTGGGCATCTTGCCGTAACCTTTCAAACGGTATGCCCCCCACATTATAGCTCAAAACAGCTACAATCAGTTATCCAAACCCCAGCATTATCCTAAAAATATAGTTTTTTATTCTGTAAATCATTCTGTTATAGGATGAATAGGTTTGGATAATACATTCCTATATCTTTGCTAATGGCACTAAAGCCAATAGGAAGAATATGAATATAGCACAGTTAAAATTAAGCCAGAAGAAGTTACTGGACAACCTCGTTTCCCGTGGTTATGACATTCAGTACATCAAAGGAGTAAAATTTGTTTTAAGACTTCTTTTTGAACATGAAGGATGTTTTCATTCGTATGAACAGTTTGCAGAAAAGTTTATCCGTACAAGGGGATATACAAAAGCGACATTGGATCTTAGGATGATGCATTTACGTACTATCCAAGCATATGATGAATTTGGGCACTACCCGGACAAGAAGTCCTTTGTTCCGTTATGTTATCCTTCCAGGTATAATATGCTTAACCCCAGTTTTCGGAAAGTTATAGACATTTATCGGAAGCGTGCCGCAGAACATAAAAAGAAGTCCACAGTAAAAATGGAAACCGATGCCGTTACAATGTTCCTTTTTGAGATGCAAAAGTTCCACGTCTCTTCATTGGATGAAATCAAAGAAGAACATGTTTTGTCCTTTTTCCTTAAAGAAGAACAGCAAAAGCGTTCAAGGACATATTGCGGTCACATAGCGTCAGCCCTTGAAGAGTTGGGGGATTTATACGACATGAAAAAAGTATTAGGTTATTTCCCTGATTTGAAATATGAAAGGAAAAACTTCAACTATCTTAAGGATGATGAAATCAATGTGATAAAAAATGCTTTGTCAGACTCTAACAATATTTTGACTTTCAGGGAAAAAGCTATAGTTTCATTGGCTTTATATACTGGCATAAGAGGATGTGACATTGCCAACTTGAAATTGACAGACATAGATTGGAAGAAGGAACGAGTCAGCTTCGTCCAGGAAAAGACTGGTAATCCGATAGTGTTGCCCCTTCTTCCCCATGTTGGAAACTCATTGTTTGATTACATACGGAATGAACGGGACAATGAGGCCGGATCCGTGTATCTGTTTCCCAACAAGAAGAATACGACAGAAAGGTTGGAGAACAAAAGTATCGGCACCATTGTCAATACAGTCTTTGAGAAACTAAACCTTAGAAAAGGTGAATCCGGGCGTGGAGTCAGCGTATTTCGGCACAACCTCGCCTCTAAATTACTTGGTAAAGGTACCGAGATTAGGGTCATCAGCCATATTTTAGGACATATCTGTTCTTCATCTATAGTCCCATATATAGATGCTGACATCCCTCATCTGAGAGAATGCGGAATCAATATTGAATGTTATCCAATAAGAAAGGAGTTGTTCGAATGAAAACAGATTCACATCTACCCCAATTTGCAGATTTGATGTCTGAATATGTCAATTTCATCTCCGGTATCGGAAAATGTGACTATATAACCCGCATATACCTGAACTCTTTCGCCAAGTACTGTATGAATCATGGCGGAGTGCTGTCGGATGATATTATCTCCGGATGGGCATCAAGGACAGATAAGGAAAGCTATTATACAAACCGTAACAGATGCATTATTTTGAGGCGCTTCATCCGTTATATCCGGTCGAAATATGGGGCACCGTTCAAATTGCCATCATATCCTCCGGATATAAAATACACACCTAAGCCAAAGCGTATTCCTGTTTCAGAACAGCCATACTCTTATTCCGCAATATCCCATATAGTCAAGAAATATGAACTTTACAAAAGAGCTTCTGGGAAATTCAGTAGGCGGACAATGGACAAGATTCGCCGTTTCAATGACTTCTGCGCTCAAAATTATCCGTCAGCCGAAGTTCTTACAGAAGAAATTGTCCTTGATTATTGCAAGAAGAAAAAAAACGGAATCCGCAAAGTCATGCAATAACAGAATTGTAGGTGTCAGAGGATTTCTGAAATATGCGAATAGCCGTGGTTTTGTAAATATTCCTCTTCCATCCACCATTCCAAGAGTCAATGTCACATCATTCGAACCACATCCGTTTACTCCAGAAGAGCTTGCAAGATTCTTTAATGAAGCGGACAATCTCGAACCTCCAATAAATTGCCGTGACATGAGGGCTGCGCTTATGAAAGTGGAAGTTCCGGTCTTTTTCCGACTTTTGTACAGTACAGGGATGCGTACAACAGAAGCCCGTCTGCTCAGAGTAGAAGACGTAGACTTGCAATCCGGTGTTATAAATATAAGATACACAAAGAGCATAGATGAACATCGGGTTGCCTTGCACGAATCCATGTGGTCGCTATTGCAGATGTATAATGTCAAAATGGAAAATCTCATGCCCGGAAGAAAGACATTCTTTCCTAACGAGTATGACAAACCATATTCCGGAGAATGGGTAACGGCAAGTTTTAAGAAAGTATGGAAGAAAGTCAGTACGGCACACGCAAGAGCATATGATTTTCGCAGTCACTATGCGGTCGTGAACATAAACGGTTGGGATCACTGCGGCATTGAATGGATGGACAAACTCTTATATCTCAGCCGTTCCATGGGACACCGTTACATTCAAAACACATTATATTATTACAGGCTTGTACCGCTGTTTGCACACCAGTTGGAAAATCTGACAGGATGTGGGTATGAAGAACTTTTGCCTGATTTAAACGACTATTTTGAATATGAAGACTAAAGCAGAACATTCAATTATCGCCGATGCCATCCATGAGTGGCATACGGTCTATCTTCCGTGTATAAGGAATCTGAGCCATAACGCTTTAAAATCATACGGAGAGGGAATGGGAATCTATATAGACTTCCTTGAATCCTCAAAAGGAGTCACATCAAATACCCTTTGTGGGGAATGCTTCCGTAAGGACTGGATTGAAGAATGGATTGCGTGGCTGAAAGAAGTAAGAAAATGCAGCCCGCAAACATGCAATCATCGCCTCTCCATATTGAAAAATTTCCTCCGTTTCCTTGCGCACAAGAAAATCCAATTCATAAAATATGATTGTGATGCCGCTGAAATAAAAAGAATGCAGCAACCTAAAAAACAAGTGGAAGTAATCACAAAAGATACAATCAAACGGATTTTTGCAAGCATCAATACACGTACATTGATAGGTAAGAGGGATTTTGCCTTGTTCAATCTTCTATATAGTACCGGAACAAGAATAGATGAAATATTATCATTGAGGCTGTCGGCACTGCACCTGGATGAAACGAAAGGTTACATTCTTGTTTTGGGTAAAGGGAATAAACAACGTACCATTTATTTGTTGAACAGCATGGTAAGAATACTGAGACATTATGTGAAGTTGTTCCATCCGGCAAATCCGTTACCTTCTGATTTTGTATTTTTCCCCCATATATGGCCATGCAAACAAAAAAATCACTTCAGAAGCGATTAGCAAGCGGTTGAAAATGTATGTTAAGATTGCGTCTCAGGGGCTACTTGAAATTCCTGTAGATTTTCATTGCCATAGTTTTCGGCATGCACGGGCTACCCATTGGTTGGAAGACGGTGTAAACTTGGCGCAGATACAAAAACTATTGGGGCATGAGAGCATTGAAACGACAATGAAATACGTAGGAGTTTCATCAGAACAAATGATACAAGCTTTATGCTCTATGGAAGACAATCTGACTTTAGGCGTTGAAAAGAAATATAAGAAAATCAGAAATAAAGATTCATTAGCAACAGTTCTTGGATTGAGATAATACTTAGTAATAAATGGGTGACTGTTCTTGAATAATGGAACAATCACTCTTTATTATCTGCTACCAAAATATAACAATTTACTGATATTCAATACACCTCCTCAAAGCGGGAAGGCTCCTTGCGCTTTTCTGTCCTGACACTTTCCTTTTCTCTTTTCTGTCCGGCATATTCAGGTATTGTTCCTCCATATACTCCGGCGATGAACCTCGCCTGCGCCATGAAGCCGTCACTTTCTGAAATTTCCCCCGCAAGGGTGAAGATGTCGCCTCCGTGTCCGGTACCGAAGTCATGCCATACACCCTTACGGGTATTCACATGGAACGAAGGTGTCCTTTCCTCACGGCACGGGGAGAGATACCAGCATTCGTCGCCGTGCCTTCTGACGGGCTCATGTCCCAGACGGGACAGGAATTCCTCAATGGGAATGCCTCTTATCAGTTCTATATCCATAGGCGTCTAATTGAAGATGAAACGGACTCCAATCCCGAACTGTGTCGTGAACTTTCCCAGAGAACTGCCCCAAAGCACACGTTCGCGCACATGGGCAAGCAGCACGATACGGTCCGTCACATAGCTTTCCAGCTCCAGCGTCAGGGCTCCGCCATAGACGAAGGCATCCCGGTAGGCAAGCATGGAACCGTCATACAGAACCTTTTTCTCCCCAGTTCAACGTTTCATATCCCACCAGGGCGGAACCGCCGACAGAAAGGAAGAATATCTTCGCCGGGTCGGACAAGAACTCCAAATAATAGCCGCCCTCGGCAGTAAACTGGGCCCGTGGGACGGAAGTCCCGCGATAGCCGTAGTTCTTCAGCAGGTATTCCACGCCAGCCACCCAATGGTTGGCCTTTTTCGTATATCCCGACACGGCAAAGCCCGTGTACCAGTCAACCGGTGATTTCAGGTTTCCGGCAAAGCCTCCCCTGAGTTCCACACCCTTCATTCCGGGAAGGTAACGCTGGGCGTATGCCTGCCCCGATGACAGGGCAAGCGATACGCATACGGCAAAAAGAAACAGATACTTCTTCATGGTCATTTCACTTTAAGTTCATTGATCACCCTCGCTCTCACGATGTCCTCACTCTCCACGGTGAAGGTCTGATGACGGCCTCCGCTCTTCTCGTGCATCTCCACCACCAGCATCTTGTCGGCAGGAATGGTGAACTTGTCAAAGACAAAGACGGTACGCTCGTCCTCTTTCCGGCGACAGCCGTGGCATAGTTGTAGGCACGCAGTGGAAATATCACCTGCTCTTGGATGGCCGTGCGCTTGAGTACCTTCTTGTCCACGATCTTGAACGTCACGAAATCCACCTCATAAGGCACGTTCGACGTGTTCTTCACCTGGGTATGGAAATAAAGCAGCCCGTTATGGGTATAGAGTCCGCGCAGCAGGTACTGGATGCCGAACGCCTTGCTCCCGATATGTTTGATGTGGCGTCTGTTATCCTTGTGGATGGCCTTGGATATAAGGTGTACCAGCTTGGGCGACTCGCTGCCGAGTTCCTTCAGGTAGATGTCAAGGGCATTGTTCGGGCGGTTCACCTCGCTGCCGTCATGAACAAAATCGGCCATCTCGATGTTGAGCAGCAGAGGCTCATCGGCATACTTGACATTGAAGGTGTAGAAACTGCCGCTTTCGGTGATGACCGACATGTTGGTCTCGTTACGGAAATTCTTTCTGGTAGCCTTTACCCTGATTACATTCTCTGAACCGTCCGCCTTGCCCGCAATCAGATTCGGAGAACCGAGATCCACGTAACGGACAGCCGAGGGAAAGATGATATGGGTCGTCTTGTCATACGTCACTTCCAGACCGTAAGGCGGAATCATCCGGTCAAAGGTGAGCTTTCTGGACAGCCCGTGATAGAGGTCGCCGTCCTCCTGCTGCGGATAGATATCCGCCTTCAGGGTCAAATCATTTACGGCCGTGGTATCAGCCGACTGTGCATGTGCACTTGCAACGCCGCCTGCGAGGGCAAGCATCAAAAGAATCTTTTTCATGTCTTTACAGTTTTAATGGGTTATTGATTGTTGTTCTGATAAAGCATCAGTCCATAGCCTGATTTGAGGTGTACCTTCTCCTCGCGCATCTTTTTGGAGATGTACTGCGACACGCCCTGTATGGCCCCTCGTCCAAGCTCGGAGAGAAGCTGGTCGCCTGCCGACTGGTTGGTGATGGAGATGGTCGTGCCGAGATTCTGTCCCATGTTGGCGGCCACTTCCCTTACCGCATTCGCTTCCGTCGAACCGGGAATGAATATCCCGGCCTGTCCGTCACTGTCCAGCACGGTCAGTTCCACGGGAATGACATTGCCGTCATATTCGACCTGCAGGATTTCAATGCCAAGCCGCTCACCCTGGATACGTCCCTCACCGGTCAGCAGGGTATTGCGGGGAAGCACGTATCTTCCCACACGCATGGCCTCCAGCAGCCTGAGACGCACGCTTTGTCCGCTGATAATGGTCTGGTCGCCATGCACGCAGGCCCGTATTGTATTCCTCGCCATCTGTGTCCCGGCACTGCCCACAGCCGTATGGAAGCCGATATCCACACCGGAAAGCAGCCTTGCGAACTGTACCGAATCGGTAAGAGGCTGAGGAAGGGACGACACGACCGGAGAGGATACCAGCCCGACAGGAACGGCTTTCGCCTTCCTCTCCCTTGAGGGACTTTCCGTCTCCTGACTGTCCGCTGTTCCCGTGCTGCCGCCCGAAGGCATATATTTGGCGGCAAGTTCATAGGACTTCTCCAGCAGAGCCACCTGTTCCTCGTAGCTCGGTCCGGCCGTCTGCGCTGCGGCAGCCTGTCTGAGCTGTTCCACCTCTGCTTTCAGGGCTTCCTTTTCCGGGTCTTCCTCAGGACTCTCGTAAAAACTGCCGAGAGTGGCGTTGATGTCGTTGTAAGCCGAGGCTGAAGAGGCGAAGGCTCCCGTCCTGCCGTTTCCTCCTGAATGGTACGCACGGCTTTCATTTTCACTTGCAATGTCCTGCGCCGGTTCTGTTTCCGGGACATTATCCTGTCTGTGTCCATCGGTCAGGGCGGAGAAGTCGGCCAGCGTACGCTTCTTCTCCTCCTGCCGGCGAATCATGCTGCCTGCTCATAGGCAGCCATCTTGTCCGCCTCTATACCCGTACCTTTCGGATCGGGAAGTTCGGCATTGAAGCCCGTCTTCCTTTCCGCCTCCTGCCTGTCTTTTTCGGACGGGGCGAAAATCAGCCACATGCACCCGAGGAACAGCAGGAACATACCTGTGAAAACCAGATATTTCCTGATTTTCTGCTTCTGTTTCAATTTTTCTGCATCTGTACTCATAATCTTACTTGTTGAACTGGTTAAAAAACTCTTCCATCTCACGGACTTTTATATCGGAGAGGGTATCCGCAGGCACAAAGTCGGGAACCTCAAGCGGGGTTATCCTGATGATGTCCTGCCGGGCATCCTCCCGTCCGATGTCATAAATCGCACGGAAAATCATGTAGAAATTCACCAGCGCGAAAAGGGAAGCCATCACGATGACAGCGATTGCCCTCTGACGGGGTGTGAGTCTGTCACAAAGGCCGCACAGCCTGCCCCCGATACATTCCTTGAACTTTACATACATTTTTCTCATACATACATTGTTTTATCTGTCATACATTCTGATATCCCTGTTCTCCAGTACATGGAACCCCTCCAGGATGAACCCGTGCGGATTGTTGTCACTGCGGGTGGAATTCCGCAACCTGCCATGCGTGACAAGGCTGCGTTCCGTCACGCTCTTCTCACGGATGATGAAAAGGCGTGCGTATGTCATGACATCATACGGATAGGTGTTGAAGTCGCATTTCACGCTGTCTATCTCGATACGCTGGCTGACATTACCCGAAATTATACGGTTGTAATAACCCTGTTCGGCCAGATCCCCGTAATGGGAATAGGCGGAACGGTCACTCAGGAACATGGCACGCTGCACGTTCCCCTCGATGGCACTCTTGTCGGGGGCCAGCGTGAAGAACAGCTCATGGAAACGTCTGACATGTTCCCTTGCCTCTACGGGACGGTTCTGCTCCAGGTCTTGTGAAAGGGCCAGCATGAGCGATTTCCCCTCATCCAGCACATAGATCTTCTGGCGCTGGGCTTCGGCAAAACTGTATGCCTTCCACACGGAATAACCCACAAGCAGGGTGCAGACACCCAGATAGACGATTCCGAACAGGCGCAGTTGTCGGAAGCTGGTCTCGATATTTTTCAATGATTTGAATTCCATTCTTATTCGTTTTATGATTGTTACTTGATTAGTCTTCCGGCCACATTTCCTACAGTAGCACCTGCGGCACCGCCCACAATGGAGCCTGTCTTGAAGCAGCCTGATTCACGTTCTTGCCGTAATTTCCTGCGCCTCCACCGGCCTGAACAATCCAGTTGGCCACGGTCGGAATCGTGAAATACCCGATGATGCCGATAATCAGGAACGTGATGTACACGGCATTGGAACTGTCCGGAATGAAGTTGGGGTCGGACAGCTGCTCGATGTCCCTCTGAAGCATCAGGGTCTGTATGCGTGCCAGCACGCTGCTGAAAAGATCAGAGACAGGCAGCCACAGATAGATGCTGATATAGCGGACAAACCACTGGCTCAACGAGGCCTGGAAGCCATCCCAGCACGAAATGGCAAAGGAAATCGGTCCGAGAATGGAAAGGACAATCAGGAAGAATGTCCTTAGCGTGTCCACCACAAGCGCGGCCGCATTGAACATCAGTTCCAGCAGCTCGCGGAAAAAATTCTGCACGGACTTCTTCATGTTGTACATGGCACGGTCCACATACATACCGCAAGCCTCGATAGCGTCCAGGGCTCCCAGTTCATCCAGTTTGTTGTCAAAAGCCTCCTTGTCCACCAGGTAGGCCGTCTCGGGATTCCTCCGCATCGCCTCAATCTCCAGCTTGTCCTTCTGCTGCCGATACTCATTCATGTCAAAGGTCTGCGTCTCCAGAATCCTGTGCGTTCCGGTCACGACGGGTGACAAAATGCTGTTGAGCGTACCCAGCACGATGGTCGGAAAAAACATGATGCAGATACCCAGAGCAAACGGACGCAGCAAAGGGAACACGTCAATAGGTTCGGCCCTGGCCAGTGACTGCCAGACACGATACGCCACATAAAAGAGGGCTCCCAATCCGGCAAGGCCCTTGGCCACGCCGGTCATCTGCGAACAGAGCGGCATCATGTCCGTGTACAGACTTTGAAGAATCTGGTGCAGATTGTCAAAATTCACAGCCAACAATACCATAAGCAATCCTCCTTGAAATTACCAGTAGCGTTCGTTGGGTGAACCGTACAGGGCCATCACACGGTCGAGATCATTCTGTTTCTTGGCACGCAGGTACGACACGCCGATGTTCTTGTTGGTATAGTACTGCACCAGACTGCGGTATTGCAGCATGTCGGTATAACAGCGGTCGATGATGTCCATACGTTCCTTGTCGTTCATCGAAAGGCCGTTCTCGTTGACCACCGTCTTCAGGTCCGTCAGCAGATTGGCACTCTCCTCCAGCAGCTTCGTGTAGCCGAGGGCGATGGCACTCAGTTCCTCAGGGGTGAAATAAGGGTCACTGAGCATACGTTCATAACTGGTGACATAGATGTCCGTGATATCGCCCACCATCAGGATGGTCTGCTGAACCTTGCGGGCATCCCGGACCAGATTCTTGACCTTCCTAAGGCCGTCATAATACTCCTTGCCCTGCTTGTAAATCTTGACCGTCTCCTGAAAATTGTTGAGCATATTGCCAGCCGTCGAGGACGTGTGGACGATGTTCTTGGCGGCATTGATGATGCCCTGGGCCAGATTGCCCGGGTCGCTCACTACCCATTGGGCGTGTGCCTTGCCTGCCGAAAGAAGGCAGATACAGCATAAGGCTGTCATAATTTTTTTTCATGTCGTTAATCTTTAATGGTTGATAAATCTTTTCCGTTAGTTCAGAGTCCCATCTTGCGGCCTTTCGGCTTAGGACGGACGGTGATGTGCGGTTTCCTCCGCAGTGTTGTTTCCGAGGAGACCGTGCGGGCAGGCCTGATATTCCTGAAGAACTCGTCCGCATAGGGACGTCTGCCGGTCATCCTGACAAATCGGGCATCCAGTTCCCGGTAAGCCTTCTCCGCCTGTTTCCGTATCACATCCTCCGGACTGCTCCTGTCAATGCCGTATTTCACGAGAAAATCCGGGCGGATATGTATCGGGTCATGTACGGAACCCGGCGAGGCGGCAATACTGCCCAGCCTCTCCAGTTCTCCGTTCAGCTTGTCAAGGTATTCAGCCGGAGGACGGGGACATACACTTTCAAAAATCTTCTCCACCGCGTGTGTCAGTCTTGCATCCACCTCCAGAATGTCGGGTACTTCCCCGTCTGTCTCTTCCGCAGGTATTCGTCAGGAGCCATCCCTTCAAGCTGATGGAACAGACGGTAATCCTCCGTGAGTCCGTAATACTCCTGTATGGAAAGAGGAATATTCCAGCCCTGCATCAGGGACCAGTAGAAGGATGACACGACCTCACGGCGTTTGCTTTCATTAGATTCCAGATCGCTATACATAAATTCAGAAGTTTAATGGGTTGATAAATGATTTCACTTTTTCCTCTTGCTCTCGGCCAGCTGCTTGATTGCCAGTTCGATATTGCCACCCAGCTTCCGGGTAAGCCGCATTACTTCAAGCTTTTTCCGTCTCCTCGGTCGTATAGGTGTAGTACTCTTCCGGCGAGACCTCGGTGGCATAGACCGCCGACTGTGTTCCGCCAAGACCTATCCACACTTCCTTGTACTTGCGGGACGGGCTGTTGGCCATGTTGATGGAGAGAATCTGGGCACGTTCCTTATCGGTCAAACCCAGCAGGGACTGGATTTCATCGAACTTGTTGACATACTTCCTCTGGTCCAACAAAATCTTGCAGTCGCTGTTGTTGATGATGGTTCCCTTGACGATGGGTGACGAAATGATGTCTTCCACCTCCTGGGTAACGACAACAGCCTCTCCGAAAAACTTTCGGACGGTCTTGAAAAAGGTAGCGGATATAGTTGCTCATATTGGCGGATGCCAATGCCTTCCAACATTCCTCAATAAGTATCATCTTTCGGATACCTTTCAACTTTCGCATCTTGCTGATGAAAGTTTCCATGATGATGATGGTGACAATCGGAAGCAGCACCTTGTTGTCACGAATATTGTCCAGCTCGAAGACAATGAAGCGTTTGCCAAGCAAATCAAGCTGTCTGTCGGAATTCAACAGGAAGTCATACTCGCCACCCTTGTAATAAGGTTCCAGCACATTCAGGAACCCCCACACGTCAAAATCCTTCTCCCGTGTACGCTTGGTCTTCAGGATTTCCTGAAATTCGTCTCGGATGAACTCATAGAAGGTATTGAAGGACGGAACTACGGTACTGTCCGTGCGTATCTTCTCCAGAAAGAGATTGACCGCGTTGGAGAGTGCCACTTCCTCGGCACGTGTCGGCGGCTCGTCGTCACGTTTCCACAGGGTAAGGATAAGCGTCTTGATGGACTCCTTCTTTTCGATGTCAAACACACCGTCCTCCACGTAGAAAGGATTGAAGGCTATCGGATCGCTCTCCTCATAGGTGAAATAGATGCCGTCCTCGCCATGCGTGCGTTCATGGATAAGGCTGCACAGCCCCTGATAGGAATTTCCCGTGTCCACCAGCAGCACATGCGCACCCTGCTCGTAATACTGGCGCACCATGTGGTTGGTGAAAAATGACTTCCCACTGCCCGAAGGGCCGAGGATGAATTTGTTCCGGTTGGTGATTGTGCCGTTCTTCATCGGAAGGTCGGAAATGTCCAGATGGACAGGCTTTCCGGTCAGACGGTCCACCATGCGGATGCCGAACGGCGAGAGCGAATCCTTGTAGGAAGTTTCCCCGATGAACAGGCACAGGGCCTGCTCGATGAAGGTGTAGAAGCTTTCCTCAGACGGAAAATCACCGGCATTGCCGGGAATGGCCGCCCAAAAAAGTGTCGGCACATCGACCGTGTTGTGACGGGGCTTGGCCTCCATCAGGGCAATCTGGCTGCCCACATCATTCTTGATACGCTTCAGCTTCTCGCGGTCATCGCTCCATGCAAAGACATTGCAGTGCGCACGGATGGAAGTGAGTCCCTTGCTGTGCGCCTCGTTCAAGTACTCCTCAATCCATTCACGGTTGATCTGGTTGGAACGGCTGTAACGGGACAGCGAGTGCATGTTGCGGGCGGTCTGCTCGAACTTTCGCAGGTTCTCCGCCGAATCATCTATGAAGAGATACTGGTTCACGATATGGTTGCACGTGAGCAGTATCCCTATCGGCGCAGCAAAGGAGAGGCGGCAATCGCTGCGGTCCGTGGACAGCCGTTCATAACGGCTGTCCGTACCCACGGATGACGGCAAATCCTCAGTTTCAGAAAGGGTATGCAGGCAGAGCACATTGTCGCCGACCTTCATTTCCCCGGCTCCGAGAGTGATGTCCTGCAGGCTGGTCGTGTCCTCCTGCGAAAGCGAAAAATACTTTTTCGATAATGCCCGCGGAGGTTTCCGTACCGGTAATCTCTTCGTCCGTCAGCCTGACCATGCGGAGCAGACCGCTGTCGTTCACGATACGCTCGAACTGCCCGCAGCATTCCAGAAAGCGTGCAACGGTATCCTTGTCCTGCATCTCCTTGGGGATGATGAACCCGCGCGTGAGGGCATTGAAACTGCTTGTCGTGCGGCTGTGTTCCTTCGTGGTCTTTGTCAGAAACAGATAGCAGGTATGGTTCAGGTACGGCCGTTCGTTGAAATGCCGTTCGAAACTGCGGCTCAGAAAACTCAGGTCTTCCTTGCAGATGTCCGGCCTGTAACCCTCTTCGATGAAGAAGTCCTGCTTGTGGACGATGCTGTAGTTCGGCAGAACCCGGACAGCCTTCGCCCATGTGGAATGGAGGGCCTCGTACTCGGCGCGTGTCAGCGTGAACACTTCCGGCAGCTCCACCCTGTAGGCCACGGTAATGTCGGCATCCTTGCTGATGATGTACCCGTGCTCGACGGCCATCAGCGGAAACCGGCTTTCCAGCGTGGCGGCTTTCATTACATTTCTCATACATTACGTTTTTTCGGGGTTGGACAAATCAACCGGAGGAAACCCTTCCGGCTGATGATGTAGCGGGGATGGCGGCGCAGCGCCTGCAATTTCATCAGTCCCCATTCACCATATTTCGCGTTCAGGCGGAAAGTCACCCAGACAAGCACCGAGGCGCAGATGACACCGAAGCCGATACAGACCCACTGATCGATGCCTGCCATGTACATGATGACAAACAGGACGAACAGGGCGAGCAGTCCGCCGGCGAAGATGAACAGGTACTGGCTTTTCAGCCCCCTTGAACTCAGGGCTGCGGCCGATTCCCTTGTTGATAGGATACTCCGCCATAATCAGAGGAAGAATGAGCGTAAGATTGTGGCGGCTACGATTAAAAAGATGCAGGCACCGAACCAGCTGGCTGCCGTCTTGGAGGTGTCGGGATCTCCCGAGGAAAACTTGGAATAGACCTTCACGCCTCCGATAAGGCCGACCACGGCTCCGATGGCATAAATCAGTTTGGTTCCCGGATCGAAATAGGAAGTGACCATGTTGGTGGCTTCAGTGATACCGCCGATACCGTTACCCTGGGCGAAAGCCCCTGTCGTTGCAAGCAGCATCATGGCTGCAAAAAAAGAATCTTTTTTTTCATGTGTCGAAACTTTTAATTGGTGAGACAAAAAATGATTTCGACCACGAATATATAACGCTTAATTCATTGATTTACAACACTGACGATGTGTGACATCGGGTGTCATTATGTTACATCAGCAGGGAAATTCCAGTGACGAAAAACTGTGGAAAAACGACTTTTTGATTCTTCCGGCGAAGGTCGCTCGTGCCTTCGCTATTTCTCGACATGCGACAGCCGGAATAATAGAAAATCATAATCCATACATACGACGGATTTCATAAACGAGTACCGACATTTCATCGGATAAATCAGAGAATATGGTAGAAAATCTCTATTAAAAAGGATATAGCAGATTTGATGAGGAATACACGCGGGAGAGTATTTATGATTGATTATCAATGATATAGAAATATCGGTACAAAAATAATCGCTGTAAGAAACAGGGTGAAAAAAGCCGTTTTGGGGAGAAGCAAAGAGAGAAAGAAAAAGGTTGGTTTAAGACAAACATTTAACACAAACTTAACAAACGGTAGGTGTTTTTATACTTTGTCAATAGCCGCTTGGAATGAGGTCAAAACCACAAAGGAATTATGTCGGGAATTGTTTGCCACGATTGATTTTTAGCATGTTTTGCGCTTCGAGAGCCAATAGTGGTACAAATGGTGTATGGAATAAGTCTTAAAATCCTAATTTTCGATCTACACAGAAGCTCATTGATAAAAAAAAATATCACTACCTTTGTATTTGAATTGGAGCAACTTTATTCAAGACATACGAAATAAAAAAGTTGCATTCGAGATGCAATATTTTTATGGTTCATGCATTTTTATAATAGCTAACAATTAAAATAGATAAAAAATGAATACGAAAGACTTTTTTCGGAATGCTGCTCATGGTATTCCTCGCCGTAGCAGGACTGACGGCATGCAGTGACAACGACAACGATAATTTGACAAATATTGCCGAAACTGAATGGTATGGCAGCCATGTTGTCTCCACGGCTACCAATGAGGGTGTGGAGGAAACACATACGGCAATTTTAGGATTTATATTTTCCAAAGATGGAACAAGCTGTACTGTTGAAACGGGAATCGAAACGCTTATGTCAGTTAATAGGGTTACTAAATATGTAAGTTACTCTCCATTGACACATTCCGTAACTTTAACAGAATCGCCCAATTCGTCCACAACAGAATATTACGGCGTGATTGAAGGTGAATCTATGCAAGTGCAGTGTTGTGTGGATGGTAAACCATCGGATGAGGTTATCACACTATTCAGAAAGAAATAAAGTATGAAAAAATTCTTGGATTTCAAATGTCTTATTATCCAATGCCATATCATTCGACAACTTCCACACCTTTAAGAAGAACTATTCTATTCTATGCAAGTGCCGTTTTGAAATCATAGATTAAATTAGAACGGTTACTAACTCGTAAAGGAAGATATATTTATCATCTTTGCAATCTTTGTTGCATATTCTATGATTACCTATCATACACCCCTCTGCAACATCGCCAACCTCTTTGAGTATATGGCGATGTTTTATTTCGTCAAAAGGCTGGCTACTCTCCGCATAGTCACAGAGCCAACTTTCATTGATAATAAACTTATAAAGCAAAAAGGTTATAAAAGAAGAAAGAACTTTTCAAAAATATAATTGTACAGTAGAAACAATGCCTCCAACTGTGTTACATGTCGGTGATATCATTGGATTATAAAGAAAAATATTTGTAAGGTGTAATCTACAGGGTACTATACCATGTATGTAATGTAACGAACTGAAAATAATACGGATAATCAAAAACTATATTCAAATAAGCCTTTAATAGTGTAACTAATGAATGATAACCCAGAAAGTTTTATCTAACTTTCTGGGTTATCATCGTTTAATGCCACACCTTTTTTACTAAACGGCTAAGTATATTTCCTTATATCAAAAGAAATATCGGCTTTTTCCCCGGCATCCTGTTTCGTAAAACCTTCGACCTTATCCATATATTCGTCAATAAGATTGTCTATTTTCTGTTGGAAACCGGATTCATTTTCAAGGAAAGCCAGCAATTGGGTACCGGACAGCTTATGCCGTATAGTGTGGACAGCACGGATAATCTTGGTCTCATCAGTAGAGTTATCCACCAGCACATCAGCCATATTGTTCATGTCTTCATATGTCAATGCAGTATTGAAATCCGGTTCCGGTTCAGAATCCGCAGGTACCATCAATTCACGTTTTTCTTCATCGGACAGACCGTTTTTCCCGCCGGAAAGAGTGTCATCCACATCATCGGCATTGATTTCCCTGTCTTCCTCTACAGGTATCTTCTCCAAAGGTTCAGAACGAACCGGTACTTTCTTCCGAATATCAGGATCTTCAAGATATACAATCTTTGTCTTGCCGATTATATCATCATCTGAAACCGGTGATGCAGTTTCACTTACGGCAGAATTCTCATGAATGTGCTTTCCCTATCGGCACCGTATCTTCAGACGTGGTCTGTGTTTCCGGTTTTCGCCGCGCGTCCTTTTTCTTCTTCAGATATTTCCTGCGAAGTTTCCATAACCTGACACGGACGATACGTAGCCAACGGACAAGCCCGTCCCATAAACCGTACATTCTGCTTCCGAAAACAAATACCCATAAATGATTAAGTATGATGGTCACACATATCGTCTTGACCATAAAATATAAAATCGTTACCATAGTGCTTGCAATTATTTGGTGTTATTCCCATTATACAATTTCTGTTACGGACACTTTCAATGTCATTTTCATGAATATGCTCCCTAACTATTCTTTGTATAAAGGTTGATTATTGATCTGATTGTTATAAAGACTGTTTATTTCCTCCCGGTACTGCTCCAAATGAGCGGTCAGAATATCATCGATATATTTTGACATACTGACTCCCGGGGCCACAACGGACAGGAATCTCCGTATGAACTGGTAATTTTCCAGACTGATATAGGCCTGCTGTCTCAACTGGATATTACCACCCTTGAGGAACTGCCTGCGGTACGAACCGGATTCATCCTTGCGTTTTTTCTGTCTTACGGCACTTTTCATATCATGACCGCCGGTATCGTCCCCCTTTTCCTGTATATCTTCTTCTACAGATTCCTCGTCAATGATTACGTCTTTCGGAGCATTCTTGCCATAGACCGGAACATCCCCTGCCATAATTCCCCGGAGAAGTTCCTCATTTACCGTTACCTGTTTCTTCGCCATGACATTCCAGTTTTAATTTAACAAAAAGTTCCTCTGCAAGTTCTGCGAGTCCGCTGCCTTTCATCAGCTTGGCTGGAGGCGGGAAAAGGGTACAACGGAAAAAGGACTTGTTGAGAAGTGACAATTCCTTTTCATAACGGTTGGTTTCCGGAACAATGGTATCCAGAACATTCAATTCCAACTTGTGCATAATGGCACAATAGGCGTCGAATACTTCCGTTGAAGCACGGGCATCCTTTTTGGTCCAGAAAAAAGAAGAACTCTTTCAACGGAATATCCTTCATTTCCTGATATAATCCAGAACGGTTGTAGAAAATGACAGACTGCTCTGCATCACTATCCGGTCCGGAACAATCGGAGTCAGCACGTAATCCATATTAACAATGGTATTGAGAACCCCTCTGGAATTTACCGTTCCGGGCAGATCCACGATAATCAGGTCATAATCACCGCCCGCCGCCAGTTCGTCTGCCGTCTGACGGGCATTCTCCGCTTTCGATCCTACAATCGTGTAGGCTTTCTTCTTGATACGCTCAAACTGGGATACCATCAGCTGCTTGAAATATTCACTGTGTTCGACAGTACGCATATCCCTCTCTTTCATACGGACCAGACTGAACTGTGGGTAGTCACAGTCAACAACCGCAACATTCAGTCCTTTCAGATAATGGTAATACCCGGCAAGCAAAATCGTCATGGCCGATTTGCCGACTCCGCCCTTCTGGTTGCAAAGGGCAACATAAACTGTTTCTTTTTTCATACGCTTCTTACTTTTATATTGAACATAACAGATTCCATACTTACTGGCTGACTGGATATATGCAGCCTGTCATTACAGCATTACGCCAGTACATCATCACTGCTTTCCATCACTACTGCATAACATCAGTATGCCAGTCATTATCTACTTCCGCTGTGCAGTACTCCAGCCAATCAGTCGTTCTGTCAGTCAGTACTGCATTCACACAGTCAGTACTGCAGTAATTCAGTTGTTAAGTATTGCACAAATTCCATCATTCACACTGCAAATAAAGGGGATTTTCCCGAATGATCACCATCATCCGGAGACGGTGACGACCCTTGTCACCGTATGACATCTTGTTACATATAATCCACTGTTTTACAGATAAATATACCGCTGTAACTTTGCCACCAACAACGGAATGGATGCCGGATGGAGCTATCCCGAAGCCGAAGAATGAGGCTGAAGGTCAAAACTCAATTTGACTTCAGGCAAATTCATGTTCAAGCGAACATAGCAAGTTGTGTTTTGGGCAGCCCGAAATGATTCGGGCATCCCAAAAACAAACTTGCCGCCTCGCCTGAAGGCTCGGGGAGGGATTTCCTCCAAAGTCGGAAATCCATGACGGAAAATCAGCAACAGAAAATCTCAATGCGTATGGAAGAAAACAGTAAAAAAGAAGAACAAGAAGAAGCACGGGCAGAAAACCGAAGACCGACCCGGCAGTATTCCGCTACGGTATCAAACTGACTTCGGAAGAGAACGGAAATTTCGAGCTGCTGTTTGAAAAATCCGGGATGAAACAACGGGCAAGATTCATCAAGGCGATGATTTTCGGACGTGAAATGAAGGTCGTCAGAATCGACAAGGCTGCGATGGACTACTACATCAGACTTACAAATTTCTATCACCAGTTCCAGGCCATCGGCAACAACTACAACCAGACTGTGAAGGCAGTCAAGTCCAATTTCGGCGAGAAACGGGCGTTCGCTCTGCTCCGCAATCTGGAAAAGGCCACCATCGACCTGGTGGTGCTGAGCAAGCGGATCATCATGCTTACCCGGGAGTTCGAGGAGGAATACCTTATAAAAAAGGAAGAAGGAGGAACAGCAGAATGGTGGCTAAGATCAACAGGGTGTATCGCTCTACGGGCGGTCATCTACAACCAGCGTAAAGTGGATGAGGCAACCGCCCGTATCATCGCGGGCAACCGCATGATTACCGACCTCACCGGAAATCCCCACAATGTCATGCAGCAGACGCTGTGGGCTTTCGAGAGCTACCTTGCCGCCAACAGGAACACGGAGAAGCCGGTACTGCACATCTCCCTGAATCCCTCGGTGGACGACCGCCTCACGGACGGTCAGTTTGCGGAACTGGCACGCGAGTACATGCAGAAGATGGGCTACGGCGACCAGCCCTACATCGTCTATCTGCACGAGGACATCGACCGCAGGCATGTCCATATTGTCTCCACCTGCGTGAAGGAGAACGGCGAGAAAATCAGTGACGCATACGAATGGAACCGTTCGATGAAAGCCTGCCGGGAACTGGAAAACAGATTCGGACTCAAGCCTGTGGCCGACAAGCGGAACGAACTGCTGGAACCGTATCTCAAGAAGGCGGACTACCGGGACGGGGACGTGAAACGTCAGGTCGGCAATATCCTCAAAAGTGTGTTCACCGCCTACCGCTTCCAGACATTCGGGGAGTTCAGTGCCATGCTCTCATGCTTCAACATCGAGGCCAAACAGGTTCGGGGAGAATTTGAAGGCTCACCCTACAACGGTATCGTATATACCCTGACGGACGATGCGGGCAGGCCGGTATGTACGCCCATCAAGTCTTCGCTCATCGGCAAGCGCTTCGGCTACGAAGGGATAGAAAAAGGATTGCCGTCGATGTCCGAGATTTCAGAAGCCGGAAGTGGCAGCCGAAAATCCATGATGCCGTCACGCTGGCCATGCACGGCTGCCGGGGAAACCGGGAAGATTTCATCCGGCTGCTCGGGGAAAAGGGCATTGACGTGGTGTTCAGGGAAAACGAGGAAGGCCGCATCTACGGCGTGACCTTCATAGACCACAGGAACCGTGAGGTATATAACGGTTCCCGTCTGGGCAAGGAGTTTTCCGCCAACGCCTTCGAACAGCTTTTTAACAGGCCGCAGGAATTTCCGGAGCCGGAATCCACCGGACAATATGCCTCCACACGGGAGAGCCTTTCCGACAACATGGAAAGCGCCATCGAGCAGGCTTTCGGAATATTCAGTCCCGACATCAACGGATCGGACCCGCAGGAGGAGGCACTCGCCCGCAGACTGCAACGTAAGAAAAAGAAGAAACGCCGTTCACGCGGCATATCCTGATTGTCAATTACCAACCATCAAAATTTTTAAGTTATGCAACAAGAAGATGATTTAAGAGGACTGGCCAAGGTCATGGAGTTCATGCGTGCCATTTCCATCGTGTTTATTGTGATCCATGTCTACTGGTTCTGCTACAGCGCATTCGTGGATATGGGCATCAACATCGGAGTCGTGGACAGGATTCTGCTGAACTTCCAGCGGACGGCGGGAATCTTCAGCAATCTGCTGGTGACGAAAGTGTTCGCCTTCATATTCCTGGGACTTTCGTGTCTGGGTACGAAAGGTGTCAAGAACCAGAAGATGACGTGGCGGAAAATATACGCCGCCTTCCTCGGCGGCATCGTCCTGTTCTTCATGAACTGGTGGATGCTTGACCTGCCGTTCAGTACGACATTGAATGCTACCGTATATACGCTGACGCTCACCGCAGGCTACATTCTCCTGCTCATGTCGGGAGTATGGATTAGCCGTATGCTGAAGCATAACCTCATGGAGGACGTGTTCAACACCGCCAACGAAAGTTTCATGCAGGAAACAAGGCTTATGGAAAACGAATATTCCGTCAACCTGCCCACGAAATTTGTCTATCAGGGCAAGGAATGGGACGGCTGGATCAACATCGTGAACCCGTTCAGAGCCTCTATCGTACTGGGAACACCCGGCTCCGGAAAGAGCTATGCCGTAGTAAACAATTTCATCAAACAGCAGATAGAGAAATCCTTTGCCATGTATATTTATGATTACAAGTTCCCGGACCTCTCGGAGATAGCCTACAACCATCTGCTCAAGCACAGACAGCATTACAAGGTCAAGCCGGAATTCTATGTCATCAATTTTGACGACCCCAAACGCAGCCACCGCTGCAATCCCATCAACCCGAGATTCATGGCGGATATCAGTGATGCTTATGAGAGTGCTTATACCATAATGCTCAATTTGAACAAGACCTGGATACAGAAACAGGGTGATTTTCTTCGTGGAGTCACCGATTATCCTGCTTGCCGCAATCATCTGGTATTTGCGGATTTACAAGGACGGAAAGTATTGCACGTTCCCTCATGCAATCGAATTTCTTAACAAGCCGTATGCCGATATCTTCACGATTCTTACCTCTTATCCGTCCCTCGAAAACTATCTTTCCCCCTTTATGGACGCATGGCAAGGTGGAGCTCAAGACCAGCTCCAGGGCCAGATAGCAAGCGCGAAAAATCCCTCTTTCGCGAATGATCTCGCCACAGCTTTACTGGGTGATGACGGGAGACGATTTCACCCTTGACCTGAACAATCCCGAACACCCCAAAATCCTCTGCGTGGGCAATAATCCGGACAGGCAGAATATCTATTCGGCGGCATTCGGCCTGTACAATTCCCGTATCGTCAAATTGGTGAACAAGAAAGGACAACTGAAAAGTTCCATTATCATTGACGAGCTTCCGACCATCTATTTCCGTGGTATCGACAACCTGATTGCGACTGCCCGAAGCAACAAAGTGGCCGTCTGTCTCGGTTTTCAGGATTTCTCGCAGCTGCCCTTGTTAGGTAAAGACGGTCTTTATTGGAAAGTATCCTGAATGCAGCTCTGGAGGGTGAGATGGATGCACATCTTACAGAAGAGGAACGTCAGATGGGTAACCGCCGTAACGGAAAAATGCAAAAGCATGTCCAGACTCCATTAGGTGAGGTAACCGTATCCACTCCCCGTGACCGTAATTCAAGTTTTGAACCACAATTCATTAAGAAGCGTGAGACCATTCTTGCAGAAGGCGTAGCAGACCGTATAATCGGCCTGTATGCTCTTGGTAACAGCACACGTGAGATTAGTGACTGGATGGAAGAGAATCTTGGGAATCGTGTATCGGCAGATACAATCAGCGCCATTACCGACCGTGTACTTCCGGAAATAAAGGCATGGAAATCACGGATGCTTGATTCTGTTTATCCTATAGTCTGGATGGATGCCATCCATTACAAAGTAACGGATGAACGTGGCTGCGCGGTTACACGTGCAATCTATAATGTGCTGGGTATTGACAGGGAAGGACATAAGGAGCTACTCGGAATGTATATATCAAGGAATGAGGGGGCAAACTTCTGGCTCAGTGTGCTGACAGACCTTCAGAACCGTGGAGTTGAAGATATCCTTATAGCCTGTATAGACGGTTTGAAAGGTTTTCCTGAAGCAATCCAAAGTGTTTATCCCAATACTGCTGTACAGCTTTGTGTCGTACATCAGATTCGTAACTCCATCAAGTATGTGGGCTCCAAAAATCAAAAGGAATTCCTGAAGGATTTGAAATGCGTCTATCAGGCTGTAAATAAAGAATCTGCAGAGAATGAACTCCTTAAGTTGGAAGAGAAATGGGGTGAACAGTATCCTATCGTCATTAGGTCATGGCAGGACAATTGGGATAAGCTGTCCGAATACTTCCAGTACACTCCGGCTATCCGTAAGCTTATATATACTACAAATACCGTTGAAGGGTATCACCGCCAAATCCGTAAGGTAACAAAAAACAAGGGCGTGTTCCCGTCAGATACAGCCCTTGAGAAACTGGTTTATCTTGCATACCGTAATATACGGAAGAAGTGGACTATGCCACTGGCCAATTGGGCTACAATCTCACAGCAACTGGCCATAAAATTTGGAGAACGGTTTAAACCCGCACATTGGGCTGCTGTATAATGGACGAAGCATCCGGCATCAAATCATTTAATGAAGCCGAATTTACGGTATAAGAAGCCTGTATATCCATATTTGCATCCAAAGGCGCACCATTGAAAGTAATTGTACTTCCATCTTTAATCAAAAAGTCCTTGCGGATCACTTCTTGCAAACTGAATTTATACACTCCCCTGATTGATCCGGTAGTTACCGAACATCTTGACATCTCCTTTATTATAAAATTCCGTCCGGATATTTCCGTTCCTTTTCCACTGATATAATCTCCGGCAACCGGGTCCATAATAATCCGCATAGTGGCATCGGGAGTTGCATCCACCAAAATATTCAACCGGATATCCGTTTTTGTTCTTCTGTCTCTGCTTGACGTTTTGTTGTATCTGATCATAATAAGAGATAATTTGAACAGAATCCTGAATAGTCCGACGTGGCGTTTTATCTACAAATTTAATAAACTGGTTACTGGTAGCCGACGCTACACTACCATTAATATAGGTAAAGGTCGTATTCCTATTCGTTGTCATGGCCGCATTCACTTCCAGCCCTTGTGCAGCATTGCCGGACAACATTACATTTCCGGTTCCATATACAGTTCCATAGAAAGGCATATCCGCCGATTCTTTCGTATTCATCACAAGCATATTATCAGCCTGTATCTCGAAACGATAATTCAGATTCTTAAAATGTTCATAATGCAGATATCCGTTTAATTTTCCTGTATGTCCCCTCCATATCGGAAATATGTATATTATTGAATGTCAATCCACCAGGAGCCAGATGAATGGTATCTTTGATGGCAAAGTGGGTATTCAGAATATCAAAGTTCATAGATGCATCTGTCATTACTGCACCATCCAGATTCAATCCCTTGAACTTGCCATAAAAATGCACCTTACCTGTTCCGCGTCCTTTTATATCATTAGCGATGCTTCTCATATAATGTTCGAGGAACTTCAAATTCAATTCATTCGCTTCAATATTCAAATCAAGTCCGCTCTCCGGTTTCAACGGATAAATAATACCCGTGACGTGCGAAGGAGAAGGAGCAATATCCTGGATAAACGCATCCAACCGGATTCCTCTATTCTCATTGTCCCATTCACCATATATATCCAAATCTCCCAATCGTCCCTGATTGAGAGAGAAATTCTTTATAAACAAACGAGTATTCATCACAGGTTTCTTGAACACGCTGCTGGCATATGCTGTTCCCGTAGCATCTCCTTCAAAGTTTACGTCATCGGATATATTGGCAATATCAAACACATATCCCATATTGATATCCTTCAAGTCAACCTTTGACCGAGTCTTCGGGATTGTCAGACAGACGTCCGTTGATACGCACATAACGGTCATGATGGCTGAAATAGAAATTATTCACATCCACCTTGCCCGAGTCCACCACTACCTGCGAAGGATGTATCTGCCAAAGTGTATCATTCAATATTACATCAGTAGGCTTCACGTCTACCGTTGCCTTTAAGAGCGGTTTTTTCTCCTTCCGTACGGAGAAACTTAGCTACAGCCGCCAACTGTCCGCTATACGTTACAGCCGCATTATTACCCCAATTCAAGGTTGTACTGACATTATCATCTTTGGCTTGCGCATCCAAAGAAAGATTAACCGCTCCTTTCTTTTTCAGATTGGTCATACGAACTAACGCACGAATATGATCCGCTGGATTCTCACAAAGAACCATACCCGATTCTATAAAGTTATTCTTATATTGCAGGTGGGGGAAAATACCCCTCTACACGCAGACGCTGCAAAGGATCGTTGAAATATCCTTTCAAAGTAGAATGGGTATATATTGTCAATGGAATATCAAAGATGGTAGATAGAATATCCGTATTATAGATATGTATATCAAACTGAAAATTATTATGCGTTTCAAATTCTTTTTTTAGGCGGCAATATCAGAGACGGAATATATTTCCGCATAATATTAAGAATGCTGGCGGGCAAGTGTGGTATTGGAATTTCCCTTCTACATCAGCCGTCAGAAACTCAGAAGTCAGCTTCAATTGGTTTTCGTCATTTTTCTTTGTAGCCCGAATATTCATGTTCTTCATGAAATACTCTTTATCCGGAGCCGTAAATTCCAAACTATCGACATTGATTTCTCCAATCATCTCTTCTATGGAACCACCTGTGAAGTTGGCCCTTAATTTCAACGAAAACCCGCATCCGCATATTTAGTAGTAAGATTAAGATCATGCGGACGCACCTTGTGTACTACCGCCAGAAAATTGAAGGTAGGAACTTTGGAAGTGACATTGACATCCCTGTTCAGATAGACGGAACCATTCTGGATCGTCCAATGCTACCTTACCGTTAAATCCACCCCGCTTATATTCTCCGTCCAGCGTGATATTTTCATACCTGTATCTACTATAATCTATTGAAGCAATCAGGCCTTTCAGTTCTACAGTTGCGCTGATTTGTGATATGCCGTCCATGCACATCCAGATTGAAAGTTATTTCTCCCAACTGTTCATTAGCTAATAGTTCCCCCAGCTTGAAGTCCGTTGTTTTCACCGCACCGGAGTAAGCGAACAGCCCTTTGCTCTTATCCGCACTTAACTTTAAGTCGGTTTCACATCTCCCAGACTTGTACGCAACTGACCGTACGTTACCAAGTCTGTGAAATATCCGAAATTTCTCCGCGAAAACTAATATTTCCCAAACGTTCGAGAATGGGAGGAACTCCATTATAATCCGGATTCAAGTTACGTACTAAAAAGCCTACCCCTGCGGGTATTGGCCGAAAGTTCGAAAGAGTACCATACACATACGCATCCTGCGGATGTGATAAATCCTGTAACGAGACATCCCCTCTAAGACGGAATTGCTGTTCCTCCGACACAATCTCCAAATGCGAACAGTTCAACTGGTCTACAGTTCCTTTTACTTCCATGTCCAACGTTATCGGTTCCTTTGAAATGAGAAAGAACCGGCACAAAAGGAGAGATGTCCTTTAATGTAATCTGCGACGGTAACGTGCGGAAAGAGAAATGCACTTCCTCCGCAAAATGCTCGAATGCTTGTAAACTGTCATACACCAAGTGGATAGTATCCATTTTTAAAGAAGTCTCGGGCAGTTCAATAGCAAAATTATCAATGCTTGTCTGTTTATTGTTGGCTACCAGCTTCAAGCTCATTTTCTTCAAAGAAAATCCGGACATCTTCTCATCAAGGCTCAATCGCTTGATTCCCAAATTGACCGAATCTTTGCTCAATGCTTTCAAAGATATATTGGCTATAATATTCTGAAGTTGGATATGCTTGGCATTAAATTTTCCCGGAGTCTCTTCTTCCGAAAGTACATGATAAGACATTCTTCCACGACGAATCAATATTGAATTGATACGCAAATCAAGCGAACTCTCTTTCTTTACAGTGTCTTTGGAAGCAAAAGCATCCAGAACAAATTTAAAGTTAGGAGGAGTATCCGGTGTTTCCTTGCGAAGATTAATATTGAAACCGAAAAGCTGTACACTACTGATAGAAATCTTTCCCTTAAAAAAGGCACAATGTCGAACTTGGCAGACAAACGGGTGACTTTCAACATTTCCTGTCCACTTTGGTCATCAAGCAATACATCATCAATGATAATACGGTTCAATAATCCCATATTGATTCTGCCGATTACCACTTTCGTCTTCAACACTTCGGAAAGTTCATCGGCGACAAACGCATAACAGAACTTCATCGCTTGCTGAACATTTGGTATGTTCAGCAAAAACAATAGTTCCGATATATACTCCCCAGTACAATACCAACTACCCAGCGTACAGTCTTTTTTCAGCGTTCTGATAAGCGATTACTTTTATTTTGCGAACAAAAATATAAAATAGTTCGTTATGAATCGTAGTTTTATGATTACTTTTGCACCGTTTAATAGTTTAAATAACTTATGAGTGCAATAATATTAGGAATTGAGTCCTCCTGTGATGATACGTCGGCAGCCGTTATCAAGGTGATTGATGTTAATCACCTGCAAGGGCATGTGTTAGCTCATTTTATTAAAGAATCGGATGAAGATGCCAGCCAGCCTGCATTCCCCTTTATCTGTCTGTTGGTGTCGGGCGGAAATTCTCAGATTATCCGCGTAAACGCATACAATGATATGCAGGTGTTGGGGCAAACGATAGACGATGCGGCCGGCGAGGCAATTGACAAATGTTCGAAAGTGATGGGGCTGGGTTATCCGGGCGGACCGATTATCGATAAACTGGCACGGACGGGAAATCCGAATGCGTATACGTTTAGCAAACCTCATATTTCAGGCTATGACTATAGTTTCAGCGGACTGAAAACCTCTTTTCTTTATTCGTTGCGTGACTGGTTGAAAGAAGACGCAGGCTTTATCGAACATCATAAAGCAGACCTTGCCGCTTCGTTGGAAAAGACCATCGTGGATATTTTAATGGATAAGCTTCGTAAGGTGGTAAAGGACACAGGTATCAACGAAGTAGCTGTGGCAGGAGGGGTCTCAGCCAATAATGGTTTGCGGAATGCTTTTCGTGAACATGCAGCCAGATACGGTTGGAACATCTATATACCGAAATTTGGCTATACGACCGACAATGCGGCAATGATTGCCATAACAGGTTATTTAAGTATCAAGATAAAGATTTTTGCAGCATAGACAAACCTGCTTATTCGCGGGTAACTATATAGGTATCAAAAGTATTAATTAAAAGGAAAATAGTATAGTCATTTGTATGAAACTAAAAACTAAGTAAGGAAATAAGTGAAATTTTCTGGAGAGAGAATTTCACCTTGGCTACGGCTGAAAGTTGTACGGCTGGTAATGTAGCGGCAATCATTACAGCAATCCCGGGAAGTTCTCGTTTCTATAAAGGCGGAGTAGTGGCATATGCGGATGAAGTGAAACAGAATTTGTTGCATGTAAAGTCGGAAACACTGGAAACATACGGAGCCGTAAGTGAGGAAACAGTAATTGAAATGGTAAAAGGTGCTATTGAAACCTTTAATACGGATTATGCAATGGCTACTTCGGGAATAGCAGGTCCTGGCGGAGGAACTCATGAAAAGCCTGTAGGTACGATTTGGCTTGCTGCCGGAAGTAAAGATAAAATCATTACAGAAAAACTGACGGAAGACGAAGGACGCGAGAAAAATGTCCAATCTGCCACTAAAAATGTGCTCCAATTATTGCTTGAAGCATGCCAAAATCGATTGAAAATGCACATGATTGGCAACAATGTTTCACACTCAAAAAAAGAAGAACGAAAAGAACGTTCGATGTGAACTTGTTTACAAAGAAATTCTACTATGTAGAACAAGATTGCTGGATTAGCCTGAAAATCTGTGCTAACGGCTTGAGAGTTATTAATAAGAAAGGCTTGGATGCTGCACTGACAGAAGCTGTAGCTAAGGGCTATTGTGATTGGAAATCTATCAAAATCATTGGTTAATTAAAAGGAGAGAATAAACTATGGCTAAGAAAGCTAAAGGCAATAGAGTACAGGTGATCCTTGAATGCACAGAAATGAAGGATAGTGGTATGCCGGGAACTTCTCGTTACATTACCACAAAGAACAGAAAAAATACACCTGAAAGATTGGAGTTGAAGAAATACAATCCGATTTTGAAAAAGAGTAACAGTACATAAAGAAATTAAATAATAAGATACCATGGCAAAGAAAACAGTCGCAACCCTTCAGACAGGAAAAGAAGGCCGTTCTTATACTAAGGTTATCAAAATGGTCAAGTCTCCGAAAACAGGTGCTTACATTTTTGACGAACAAATGGTTCCTAACGAAAAAGTTCAGGACTTCTTTAAGAAATAAAGAGTTTGTCTCTATTCGATAAATGAAAAAGGTTCCTTTCATAACAGATGAGAGGGACCTTTTTTGTTGACGTCTAAATTTTGTTCGTAGATTATTCTTCGGTCTCTGTATTTTCAGTATATTTGCAGGAAAGAATAGGAACAGTCCGAAAGTCCGGTTATATATGTGCTTTTTAGAGGCTCATCTTTTTAGAAAGAGGACAATCCTATATTGGGAAAGGGATAATCTAACGGTTATCCGGATAGCATAAAAAATAGTTGAACCTAAAAGATAACGTATGGGAATTTTTAGTTTTTCTCTAAGGAAAAGAAAGAAACATTGGATAAAGGATTATCGAAAACCAAAGAAAGTGTATTCGGTAAGATTGCACGGGCTATAGCCGGCAAATCCAAGGTGGATGACGAGGTGCTCGACAATTTGGAAGAAGTGCTGATTACTTCAGATGTAGGTGTAGAGACTACGCTGAAAATCATTAAGCGTATTGAAAAGAGAGTGGCTCAAGACAAATATGTCAATACAGATGAACTGAATGGCATCTTGCGGGAAGAAATCGCTGCGTTACTAACGGAAAACAATACTGTAGATGCGGAAAGTTTCAATATACCCGAAGGAAAAGCGCCATACGTCATTATGGTTGTAGGTGTAAATGGAGTAGGCAAGACTACGACAATCGGTAAATTGGCATATCAGTTCAAGAAGGCAGGAAAGTCTGTTTATTTAGGTGCTGCCGATACGTTCCGTGCCGCAGCTGTAGAGCAATTGATGATATGGGGTGAACGTGTAGGAGTTCCAGTCATTAAGCAAAAATGGGGCTGATCCTGCTTCTGTGGCGTTTGACACATTAAGTTCTGCCGTTGCCAATCATGCGGATGTCGTTATTATTGATACGGCAGGTCGTTTGCATAATAAGATAGGCTTGATGAATGAGTTGACAAAAATCAAGAACGTGATGCAAAAAGTGGTGCCTGATGCACCTCATGAAGTCTTGTTGGTGCTCGACGGCTCTACCGGACAGAATGCTTTTGAACAGGCTAAACAATTTACTTTGGCTACAGAAGTCAATGCCATGGCTATTACGAAATTAGACGGAACGGCAAAAGGTGGAGTCGTAATAGGTATTTCAGATCAATTTAAAATACCGGTTAAGTATATCGGACTAGGCGAAGGCATGGAAGACCTGCAGATATTCCGTAAAAATGAATTCGTTGATTCACTTGTTTGGAAAAATGATACATGAAAAAAACACGATAGATATTATTGGTTGACTCCGAGCAGCTGATGCGTCAATTGGAGGAAGTCGGATACAGCGTAACTCATGACACTGAAAATCCGCAAGGGGAAATTGCGGTAATCAATACATGCGGGTTCATTGGTGATGCCAAAGAAGAATCCATAAATATGATTCTGGAGTTCGCTGAAAAGAAAGGAAGAAGGGGATTTAAAGAAGCTTTTCGTAATGGGTTGCCTTTCCGAACGCTATCTCAAGGAACTAGCTGTTGAGATACCACAGGTCGATAAATTTTATGGGAAGTTTAATTGGAAGGAGCTTTTACAGGACTTGGGAAAGGTCTATCACGATGAATTATATATCGAACGGACATTAACAACTCCCCAGCATTATGCTTACCTGAAGATTTCAGAAGGGTGTGACCGGAAATGTTCCTATTGTGCTATCCCCATTATTACAGGACATCATATTTCCAAACCAATGGAAGAAATTCTGGACGAAGTACGATACTTGGTATCGCAAGGCGTAAAAAGTTTCAAGTGATCGCACAGGAGCTGACTTATTATGGGGTCGATCTATATAAGAAACAAATGCTTCCGGAACTAATTGAACGTATTTCTGATATACCCGGGGTGGAATGGATTCGCTTGCATTATGCCTATCCAGCGCATTTTCCTACTGATTTGTTCCGAGTTATGCGTGAACGCGACAATGTATGTAAATATATGGACATCGCCCTCCAGCACATCAGTGACAAGATGTTGAAATTAATGCGCCGACAAGTGAGCAAAGAGGATACTTACCAATTGATCGAACAATTCCGCAGAGAAGTGCCGGGCATTCACCTGAGGACGACTTTGATGGTAGGACATCCCGGAGAAACCGAGGAAGACTTCGAGGATCTCAAAGAATTTGTACGTAAAGTACGTTTTGATCGAATGGGTGCTTTCGCATATTCCGAAGAAGAAGGGACTTATGCTGCAGAAACATACGAAGATTCTATCCCACAAGAGGTTAAACAAGCCCGACTGATGAATTGATGGATATCCAACAAGGTATTTCGGCAGAGTTAAGTGCAGAAAAGATCGGTAAACAGATGAAAGTTATAATCGATCGTCTGGAAGGAGATTATTATATCGGACGGACAGAGTTTGATTCACCGGAAGTAGATCCGGAAGTATTGATTGATCGTTCAGAGAGAGAGCTTAAGATCGGACAGTTTTATCAGGTAGAAGTGGTGAATGCGGACGATTTTGATTTATATGCAAAGATATTAAACAAGTATGAATAATAAGGAATTTACATCGGAACTAGCGGAAAGATTGGGATATACAATCAAAGATACTTCTGAATTGATGAATTCTTTGTTGTCCAGTATGACACAAGAATTGGAAGAAGGTAATGTGATTGCAATTCAAGGATTCGGTTCTTTTGAAGTGAAAAAGAAAGCGGAACGGATCTCAATCAACCCGGCAAGCAAACAACGCATGCTGGTTCCACCTAAATTGGTATTATCGTATAGACCTAGCAATACATTGAAAGATAAGTTTAAATAAATATTTCCCATTATGAATGAAAGACTGACAATTCAAGACCTTATCGACTTATTGGCGGCTAAACATAGCATGACCAAGAAGGATGCCGAAGCATTCGTCAAAGAGTTTTTCTCTTGATAGAGCAAGCCTTGGAAAACGAAAAGACTGTAAAAATCAAAGGATTGGGTACTTTCAAACTTATTGATGTAGATAGCCGGGAAAGTGTTAATGTAAACACTGGTGAACGTTTTCAAATAAAAGGCCATACCAAAGTCTCATTTTCTCCGGATGCAAATCTAAGGGATACGATAAATAAGCCTTTTGCACACTTTGAGACGGTTGTGTTGAATGAAAATACAATTCTGGAAGATACTCCGATAGAAGAGACTGAGGAAGAAGAAACAGGGAAGATGAAGCATCAGCACAGGCAGTCTGGAATGAGGTAGGTGGTGATTCTGAAACTACTGTGATAGAAGAAAATGAAGGTACTGATGATGGTCTTTCGGAAGAAGAGCCGATTCAGGAAGAGCAAATAGCCAGTCAGCCACCTGTGGAAGAGTCTATTGAAAAACCTGCTATTACTGAGGAATCTGCAATAGCACAGGAATCGACAGAACAGACGTCTCCTAAAGAGCCCGAAGAAGCCATTACAGAGACTGATATCGAAGAAAAGGTAGAACAGCTGGAAGATGAAGAGGTTCCGGAAGAGGAAGTGATAATCAATGAGCAGCAAGCAGCATTTATAGAAGAAGAAAAAAGAAGAGATCACTGCCGAAAAGATTATAGAGCAAGAGCTTCTAAAAGCAAATCTGCAACCTGTGACTCCCATAGTGTCTCCTGCTGAAAAAGAAATGATAAAACCGGTCCAACCGGAACAAGTATCCCAACCGGTTTCTAAAAAGACAGCCCCAGTGAAGGAAAAATCTCCTGTACCTTATTTAATAGCTGTTATTGTAGTCGTTTTGTTATTATGCGGAGGTGTCATTCTTTTTATTTATTATCCGGATTTATTTTCTTCTTCATCTGACAAGAATGCAATGGATATGCCGCCTGTAACCACCCAACCCGTTCAACCGGAAGCGCAGCTTTCTGATACGATTGCACATAAGGATACTGCAAAGGCAATAACGCCTGATGTATCCAAAGTCGCTACCACGACACAACCGGTTACCCCCAAAAAAGAAGAAGCTGTTCCTGTTAAAGCAGAACCTCAAACGGTCACACAACAACCTGCTACTCCTGTCTATCTGGATTCAGCATCTTATAAGATTACAGGAACTAAGACGAAATATACAATCAAAGAAGGAGAAACTTTGACTAGGGTTTCCTTACGTTTTTATGGTACAAAGGCAATGTGGCCATACATTGTGAAACACAATCCGAAGGTTATTAAGAACCCCAACAATGTACCGTATGGCACAACTATTGAAATACCGGAACTTACAAAAGAATAAGTAGTTATAATCCATTCACCCGACCATGCAAATCCTGTATTTCTCATAATCTTCTCCTGGTAGCCATAACGAATAAAAATTGTCAAAAAGCAAATATGCATGCGATGGGAATTGATGAGAGAAAACCTAAAAGCCTGATAGATTTATGTAGTTCATTTTGGAGTTCTTTTTTTTTTCTGACGTTTAGCGTAAAGAGTTGTGAATAGGGGTGCAAAAACTGCTGAAATAGAAGCAAAAAGCGATAGCAGTATGGTCGGCACATTTTTTGTCAAAAAAAAAAACCCATAGCAGCTGCTCCGATGCATAAATTGGCTATGACTAAATCTAATCCGGAACCTAAAACAGTTCCTAATCGTGCTAATAACCCCCAAATTCCGGAAGAAAGCAATTCTTTAACTTTTTGTGTAATCGAAGTCGGTTCTGCGTATTTTCAGT
>VOFD01001045.1_pt1 | contig 34958 bp, 50 predicted proteins | sample 5384101 | NCBI WGS metagenome assembly VOFD01 (sample SAMN12384723, study PRJNA508395) | human gut metagenome | isolation source: healthy gut C | host: Homo sapiens
ATCGACAGAAAGTAGCATACAAGTGTATTCTTCCGGTTCTTCGATCATAGTAAAATGGAGCGATGTTGAGAATGTTGAGGTTTACAACCTGTCGGGGCAACTTGTTTACGGCGGTACGGAAACCACAATCAATGTGCCGGCAAAGGGCATCTACATCGTGAAAGTGGCGGGACAGACTTTCAAGGTAGCTTTATAACGCAACAATCTGTTGCAAACGAAACGGCATCTAAGGCTCAACGGCCTTAGATGCTTTTTTCGTTTTTAAATGCTATGTCATAGAACGACACAGCATAATGCAATTTGACCAAAACATAGTTTTTACGAAATCCATAGAAAGTAAGTTATGGCATAAGTGGGGCTGATTAATTATTTGTCAATCAAATATATGATTAGTTCAAATTATATATATTGCAAGCGTCGGAAAAAGCAAACTGCTTGAAAGGATAACCCGAAGTAGCTCAGTTGGTTGCATTGAGAAGCGCAGCTTTTCGATGCAGCAGGGTGCAAATGACTCATAATCGTTGGCCTTTTAATGCTTGTTTTTGTTTTTTCTGCCTTACGAGTCGTCTTTTGCAGAAAATAAATTGCATTTGACTCTTGAAAAATGGTGCAAAATTCGTATATTCGCCTTTGAAAAATCTAATTGCTATGACCGGAATAAGCAGAATGCTTGCATTCATCAATGAGTTGAAAATAAACAATAATCGACCGTGGTTTGCAGCACATAAAGGCGAATACGACGCGATACGGAAAGACTGTATCGCGGAGATAGAAACATTGTTGACTTTGTTGTCGCGCATCGATTCCAATCTTGTCAACGTTACGCCTGAGGAATGCATTTACAGGATTTATCGCGACATACGATTCTCTCGGACAAATCGCCATTCAAGACCCATTTCGGCATCGTCTTGGCAAAAGGCGGGCGGAAAAGCAAAGAAGCGGGTTATTATTTGCACATAGAACCGGAAGAATGCGCGCTTTATGGCGGCGTATGGTTTCCGAACAGCCGGTTCTTAAATTTTTGCGACGTAACATCTACGACAATATGGATGAATTTTTGAGATTCTGAATGAACCGGTGTTCAAGAAGAATTATCCTGCTCTTGTCGGCGATTCGTTGAAAACCCTTCCGCAAGGTTATCCGAAAGATTGCGAGCATGGCGATATCATCAAGATGAAAGAGTTTTTAGTGATGAAGCGTTATAAAGAAAACCTTTTTGAGCAAGACGGATGGCAAAAGAAGGTGGCAGGCGATGTCCGTGTGATGAAGCCTTTTGTCGACTTCTTGAACTATGCTTTTGAAGAGTGGCGAATGGTGTGAATTTGTCAAGTTGCAGTATAACAGTGTTGTACTCGTCTTTTTGCACAAAAAAATAGCACTCGTGTGCCGAACTTTAAATAGTCGTAAAACGAAAAATGAAGAAGAATTTACTATAAATTTGCAATAACGATTAACAAACAAATACGAAATACTATGGCGAAAATCAGAGGCGCGGTTACAGTGAACGTGGAGCGATGCAAAGGATGCGGCGTGTGTATCGCGGCGTGTCCGACGCAAACTTTGTCGCTGCAACCAAAAAGAAGTGAACAACAGGGGCTACCATTTTGCCTATATGTCGAATCCGGAAGCGTGCATTGGCTGTTCGAGCTGTGCGCTTGTTTGTCCGGACGCTTGCATAGAGGTATATAGAGCTCGGGGAAAATTAATCAGAAATTTAAAGAAGCGTTCTTATGGAAAAAAGAAATACGGTTGATGAAAGGCAATGAAGCTCTGGCGATGGCAGCCATCCGCTACGGGGCCGATGCCTATTTCGGTTATCCGATTACACCCCAGTCGGAGGTGTTGGAAACGTTGATGTCTGAGCAGCCATGGGAAACGACGGGCATGGTCGTTTTGCAGGCGGAGAGCGAGGTGGCATCGATAAATATGGTTTACGGTGCGGCAGCGGCCGGCAAAGTGGTGCTTACTTCTTCGTCGAGTCCCGGCATCAGCTTGATGGCAGAAGGACTTTCCTACATTGCAGCGAGCGAATTGCCGGCATTGGTGATCAATGTGCAGCGAGGCGGCCCGGGATTGGGCACGATCCAACCGTCGCAAGCAGATTATTTCCAAGCTACAAAAAAGGTGGCGGACACGGCGATTATCATTTTATTGTGCTTGCTCCGTCGTCGGTGCAAGAAATGTGTGACTTCGTCGGCCTTGGTTGGGATTTGGCGTTTAAGTATCGTACGCCGGCAATGATCCTCGCCGACGGTGTAGTGGGACAGATGATGGAAAAGGTGACGCTTCCTCCGCAACGTCGGCGATTGACCGACGACGAGGTGCGGGCTCGCTGTCCGTGGGCAGCTACGGGGCGCACGCCCGGGCGCGAACGCAACGTCATCACTTCGCTTGAACTGGATTCGGCGAAAATGGAAGTGAACAACGAGCGTTTTCAAGCCACTTATCGCCGTATAGAGGCGAACGAAGTGCGGTTTGAGACTTATGCCACCGACGATTGCGATTATTTGATCGTGGCGTTCGGATCGATTGCGCGCATTAGCCGCAAGGCTGTGGAAATGGCGCGAAAAAGACGGCGTGAAGATTGGCATTTTGCGTCCGATTACGTTGTGGCCGTTCCCTTATGAAGAAGTCAAAAAGCTGGCGCAACGTGTGAAAGGCATTCTCGTGCCGGAATTGAATGCAGGGCAAATGATTGAAGACGTGCGTCTTGCCGTAGACGGCGCTGTCCGCACGGAGCATTTCGGCCGGCTTGGCGGCATTGTGCCTACTCCCGATGAGATTTTGAATGCGTTCTATGAAAAGATTTACGAAAAATAAAAAAAGCGTTCCTATGGATATCAATGATATAATCAAACCGGAAAATCAGGTTTACAAAAAACCGTCGTTGATGAACGACAACCACATGCACTATTGCCCCGGATGCAGTCATGGAGTGGTGCATAAATTGGTGGCGGAATTGATAGAAGAAATGGGATTGGCAGACCGTTCGGTGGGTGTTGCGCCGGTTGGTTGTGCCGTGTTTGCCTACAACTATATCGACATCGATTGGATCGAAGCAGCCCATGGGCGCGCTCCGGCGATTGCAACGGCAGTGAGCCGGTTGTATCCGAAGAATTTGGTGTTTACCTATCAAGGCGATGGCGATTTGGCTGCCATCGGAACTTGCGAGACGATTCATGCTGCCAACCGTGGTGAAAACATCACGATCATTTTCATCAACAATGCCATTTACGGCATGACGGGCGGGCAAATGGCTCCGACCACCTTGCTTGGCATGAAAACATCGACCACGCCCTACGGACGGCGTGTGGACTTGAACGGTTATCCGTTGAAAATAGGCGATTTGCTTGCGCAGCTGGACGGTACATGCTATGTGACGCGGCAAAGCGTGCATACGGCCGCCGCAGTGCGTAAAGCGAAAGCTGCTTTGAAGAAGGCATTCCAAAACACGTTGGACAAGCGAGGCACTTCGGTGGTTGAAATCGTGAGCACTTGCAACTCCGGTTGGAAATTGTCGCCGGTGGAAGCCAACAAGTGGATGGAAGAGCATATGTTTGAAAAATACCCGATGGGCGATTTAAAAAATGTATAAGTTATGAAGGAAGAAATCATTATAGCCGGATTCGGCGGGCAAGGCGTGCTCTCAATGGGTAAGATATTGGCTTATTCAGGATTGATGGAGGACAAGGAGGTGACATGGATGCCTGCTTATGGCCCTGAACAACGGGGAGGAACGGCAAATGTGACGGTGATCATCAGCGACGATCCGATTAGTTCGCCAATTCTGAATCAATACGATGTGGCAGTGGTGTTGAACCAACAGAGCCTTGACAAATTTGAGAGCAAGGTGAAGCCCGGTGGCATTTTGATATACGATAATTATGGAATCCATCGTGCTCCGGAACGCACGGATATCCGTGTGTATAACGTGGCGGCTATGGAAGCTTCGTTCGACATGCAGAATGCCAAAACCTATAATATGATTGTGTTGGGCGCATTGTTGAAAGTGTGTCCGATGGTCAAAATGGAAAGCGTATTGGCAGGGCTTCGCAAGTCGTTGCCGGAACGGCATCATAAGCTTATCCCGATGAATGAAGAAGCGATTCGCAAGGGAATGGCATTAATCAAGGAGTAGCACCTTTCCGCGTGGAGATAGCAACGGAGCGCAAGGCTATTTAGGCATAGGTCTTGCGCTCCGTTGTTTTTGTCTTGTCCGCTTGCTTGGTTATTTGGCAAGCAATTTGTCGATCTCGGCAGCAAGTTGTTCGCCCACTAATCCGCGGAATGCGATGGTGCCGTCGGGGGCAAAACTACAATATGCGGAATGCCGCGTACGCCGTAGATGTCGGTCGGAATGGTTTGCGCGTTGTCGATGACAGCCCATGGGATTTGCTGCTCTTCAATGCAGCGTCGGGTATCGTCGGGTTCGTCCCATACGGCAACGCCAACCATTGTCAACCCTTTTCCATTGTATTTTTCATAGATTTTTTTCAGCGTAGGCATTTCGCGCATGCAGGGACCGCACCAGCTTGCAAAGAAATCGAGCAAGACGTAATCGCCTTTGCCTACGTAGTCGGACAATTTCTTTTTTTGTGCCGTTGCTTGTCGTGATTTCAAAGTCTGTGAACATTTTTCCGGCAGCAGTTTTTTCGAGCGATTCGGCCATTTTTTTATAACTCTTGACGATGTTGGAATTTTTCATCCATTCGGGAGATTCGGCCAACATGCTGTCGATTTCTGCCACTGTCATTCCGTCGGCAATTTGCATGAACAAGCCGTAGCCGATGGCATTGTCTTTGTTTTCCGCAAATTTTGTTTCCAGATAATCTCCGATTGCGGCAGAAGTTTCGGCTTGATATTTTTCGGCTTCGGCCATCATCTCGTTTGCCGGTTTTCCGGAACGAGAGAGTTGACGCATTTTTTCTCGGTAATTGTTGTAAAGGCTGTCGAGATTGGCTGAGATTGCTTCGTTTTTATCGTTGAGCGGCGATCCGAGCACTTGGCCTTTTTTCATTGATGGAAAGGTTGCCCGGCTCGAAAATGAATGATGCAACTTTACGCCCTTCGATTGCCAATGCAGCCGGCAGAGCTGTGCCGGTCGTCTTTGTGGAGAATGCGAATTTTCCGTTTTTGATTACGGCGCTGTCGAGCGGCTGGTTGTTGTCGAAGTTGACGATATATATTTTTTTTGCCATTGAAGGATTCATCCGGAATAGAGCCGCTTAGGCGGCACACTGTGTCTTGCGCGATCAGCGTCGTGGCACATGCGGCGATGGCGCATACGGTCGAAATCATTTTTTCATTTGCTTGCTTTATTTATAAAGGAATCTTCGTATTGAACGTTTTGGTGTTTTTCAAATTCTTGCTCCATTATTTCGAAATCGGCGATTTGCGAATATGCGGGCAAATCTTTGTTGAGCAACACGATGTTTTCTTTCATGATGTCCGGCAGCTTGTCGGCTTCGATGCCTTGTTGCGCAGCGGTTTCGTAGTCGGGCGAAGCGCGTCGGCCGTTTCCTGCGGATTCTTGTAGTATCCGAGCATGACATTGCTGCCGCGCACAAGCAATTCGCCTGCAATATTCGCAGGGTCTGGCGAATCGACTTTCATTTCAATATTGTCCACAATCCGTCCGCAAGATCCCGAACGGTTGATTTCGTGTCCGGCATAGGAAATGAGGGGCGCACATTCTGTCATTCCATATCCCACGGTATAGGGAAATTCGATGCGTCGCAGGAATCTTTTTCGACATCGGCGTTGAGCGCGGCACCGCCAATGATAATTTCATGCAGCCGGCCGCCGAAAGTCTCTGTCAGCCTTTCTTTGATTTTTTGCCGAGAAGACGGTCGTTGACAAACGGGACGGTCAGCAAGAGTTTCATGTGTGGCTTCTCGAGCAATGGGAATATTTTAGTCTTGATGATTTTTTCAAGAATCAGCGGCACTGTCACGATGAGGCGCGGATGAGTGGAAGCGAAGGCATCCATGATGATTTTCGGCGACGGGATGCGAGTGAGAAAATGTACATGGCATCCTTTTTGAAAGCGGGTGGAGCAATTCGATGGATAATCCGAACATGTGTGCCAACGGCAGCATGCATATTGTTTTGTCGCCCGGTCCGAGGAATGAAAGTTTTGTTAGTGCAAAATCGATATTGGACGAAATGGCACGGTAGGGGATCATCACGCCTTTGGAAAGACCGGTGGAGCCGGATGTATAGTTGATGATGGCGAGTTGTTCCATGTCCGGCTTCTTGTAGATCACGTCTTCGCGAGTGAACCGTTCGGGATAGCGTTTGCCGAAAAGTTCGTTGAGATGGGCTCGCGCGTAGTTGATGCTTTCTTGTTTGGAGAAAAGCAGGCTGTAATCGGAGATGTCGAACACCCCATCAATCTGCGGCGTTTTGTCCACGTCAAGATGTTCGAAGATATGGACATCGGTAAACAAGATGCGTGAATCGGAATGATTTAAGATATGGTGGACAGAATCCGGTTTGAATTCGTGAAGTATCGGAACGGGTACGGCTCCGTAGGTCAATGCGGCAATGAATGCAACCGACCATTGCGTGCTGTTTTTCCCGCAAAGTGCAATTTTATCGCCTTCTACGATGCCGGCTTGTTCAAAAAGCAAATGAAGTTTTTGCCACTTTTCGTGCAATATCGCGGTATTGCAGCGAAATTCCATTAAAATCGGTCAACGCCAATTCTTCCCAATATTTGCGGACGGCGTTTTCTATAATTTGATTGATGTGTAGCATCAAATATGAAATTTTTATTATTATAGTGCAAATATAGTGAAAGTTGAGTGCAAAACAATCAAACTTGTTTGAAATTGTTTTGCCGAAACGCATCCTATATTATCCAAATATAACTGAAAGTTGAGCGCAAAACAATCAAACTTGTTTGGAATTGTTTTGCCGAAACGCATCCTATATTATCCAAATATAGCTGAAAGCCGAGTGCAAAACAATCAAACTTGTTTGAAATTGTTTTGCCGAAAGTAGCAATGTCTTCCTCTGTTGCCGCGCCGCCGGCGATAGGGGAAGTGGCTCGACAGAGCCGAAGGGTTGGCCGTCAGCCGCGAAGCGGCTTTTCCGCAAGTTTGAAAGCAGAAAAGTTTGTGAAGCTGCAACGTTGATTCTTGCCGAACCCCTCCGCCTGTGGCAATTGCTACGTATCCACTTTCAACAGCACACTTTCACAGAAAACACGCCTTATCGCTCAAATCGCAGAGGTGGACATTGTTGTGTTTCAACCTTTTGCGTAATTTCTGACACAGTTGCAAGTTCATAGGAATCTCACCTTATCTACATATAACTCGGCAGAGGAGAGTATTGCTACGGATAGAGCAGGAGGTGTGGCGGCATCGTGTCTGTGCAAGGGGATGGCGTGGTGTTTAGAATACGTAGGAGAGCATGAGCATGATGTCGGTTTGATGGCTTTTTATGATTGGTTGGTTTGTTCCCCAATTACCATAGTTCATGAACATGTAATAGTCAGTGCGCCTGAAATAGTTGTTGATACACAATGTAGCGAAGACATTTTTCCATAGCTTGTAGTTGATGCGGGCTTCTGTATGGATAAAAGATGTTTTGGAATTGTCGCCTTGCACATCAACAGGTTTTCCCTGACGGGGTGGCAGACCAATCGACAGTGTGATCGTAGGAATCCCATGTGTATAATCGATAATATTGGCTTGAAATGGATGCTGACAGTTTTTTTGGAACAATGTCAGATTTGCGCCAAATTTAAGGGAGAAACCGGAAGCCCAATTATAGTTTCGATGGTAGAAACGATAATAGTCGCTCAATATCCTCCGAGAATCACGCCGTTTAGATGCGTATACGCGTCGACCATCCATTGGGGATCATTGTCGTACTTGAACATGAGGCCGCCTCCGATTGAAGCCGGACTTCCCAACTTATATGGGACATTGCAGGGTCTGAGCGGATTTTCCGGAGTTTGGAGGCTGATTGTGTCGGAATCAAAAAAGTCGAAATGTTGGTACATTCCGAGCGATAGGTTGTATTTGCGCGAGTCGACCAATTCGCGCGACAACAGCCGTCCTTGTATCTCGATGCGGCTCAGCAGAGGCTGGGTCGGCATTAAATTCAATTCTCCGTGGAAGGAAAAATAGTCGTATGGCGTTTTCGACGGGGCGAAACGATCGCCATATATAATGTCGATCTGTGCCATGCCTCCAAATTTCGCAAGCCTGTCCTCGTTGTGGAATGCCAACAAACGCGTTCCGGCTGAAAAATTGATGCTGATTGGAGGCATTCCGAAGCGGCGGCCGGAAGTAGGGCGCTTTTCCCATGCTTGCCCTGTGACTATTCGCGTGAAGCCGCGCATCGGAGAAATCAGAAATGCGGCAGTTTCGCGTCCAAACCGTTCCCATCCTTTCGTGCGGTCGTCCAATACCAAATCGGATGTCCGATAAAACACTTCTCCAAGCGCGGCGCCGCCTATCGGGGTGGCGATAATGTCGTTTGTGGAGGGGTATTCGCTCTCCATGAAAAGCTCCCACATGGCGCTGCCGCCAATGGCAAAAAGCTCCGACTGCCAGAAGTTGTAGCCGTTGGAGCGTCCTGCGTTGAAGAATAGCGAGCCGTTGTAGGGGTGGGCGAACATGTTGGTGCTCAAGTGGTCGTTGTCCCACTCGAAACCGTGTTTGAAATTTTCTTTTATCGTGTTCCAATTAATATAGGCATAAGGCCCTTTAAGAGCATATCTGTCGAACGCCCAAAGCCCGATGTTGAATCCAACAGTCTCGCCTGCCGCTCTCCAAAATGATGTTTTCTCAAATCTTGCCACGTCGGCGCTGTCGGGTTGCACGGACTCGCTGACGACATGTATGAACGGAAACACTTTTTCGTTTTCGATTTCCTTTTGAAAGCATGCAACGCTGTCGGCCGGTTCTGTTGCCGATGCGAGCATGGGCAACAAACAGAACATGCAGATTAAAAGGAATTGTCGCATTGTGGACGAGGCGCGCTTTTTATTCAAATATGTGTTTGAGCCGGCTGAATATCCGGTGTTTGTCGCTTTCAGACGGTTTGAAATTTTGCGATTCGCGCAGCGACTCAATCATTCTTTTTTCTTCCGACGATAAATGTTCGGGCGTATAAATCATCACGTTGATTAATTCGTCGCCGACTTCGCGTCCGTGCATCGACGGAATGCCTTTCCCTCTCAAACGGAGAATTTTTCCCGATTGCGTGCCGGGCTCGATTGTGACGCGGGCTCGCCCGTCGACAGTCGGCACTTCCACTTTTCCGCCTAACACGGCTGTCGGGAAGTCGAGAACGAGATTGTAGGTGATGTCGTTTTCGTCGCGCATCAGTTGCGGGTCGCGTTCTTCGCTGATTTGAATGAGCAAATTGCCCGTGACGCCGCCGCGCCGTGCCGCGTTGCCCTTTCCTTCCATGCGGAGCGTCATGCCGTCGGCCACGCCTGCCGGTATGTTGACTGTCACGATTTCTTCTTTGCGCTCCACGCCTTCTCCATGGCAATGCGGGCATTGTTCGGATATGATTTTTCCTTCTCCATGGCAATCGGGGCATGGCGACGTGGTTTGCACGGAGCCGAGAATTGTGCGTTGCACCCGAGTAACCATGCCTGTCCCGTGGCATGTGGAGCATGTTTTGAATGCATTTCCGTCTTTCGCTCCCGTGCCGTGGCAATGGTCGCATGCGTCATAGCGGTTGATTTTGAATTTTTTTGTCACGCCGTGCACGATGTCTTTTAGCGAGACTTTGACATTGATTCTCAAATCGCTTCCGCGATTGACAGGGGCGTCCTCCCGCTCGCGAGCCGCCAAAGCCCCCAAATCCGCCAAATCCGCCGAAGATGTCGCCAAATTGCGAGAATATGTCTTCCATCGACATGCCTCCGCCGCTATAACCTCCAAATCCTTGCGGGCCCATGCTTGGACCGTATTGGTCGTAACGGGCGCGTTTGTCGGGATTGCTCAACACGTCGTAAGCCTCGGCCGCTTCCTTAAACTTCTCCTCGGCTTCCTTGTTGCCCGGATTTCTGTCCGGATGGTATTGGATGGCTTTTTGCGGTAAGCTTTCTTTTTATCTCTTCGGCTGTCGCTTTTTTGTCGACGCCCAACACTTCATAGTAGTCTCTTTTTTTCGCTCATTGCGTTAATCCTCCATGTTTATTGACCGACAACCACTTTGCTGTGGCGCAATACTTTGTCGTGCATCATATAGCCTTTCTGAACGGTGTCGATGACTTTCCCTTTTTTGCTCTCGTCGTCGGTGGGGGAAAGTTTGACCGCTTCATGAAATTCCGTGTTGAAATCGGCATCTGTTGAGTTGATTGGCGTGACGCCGTTTTTCTCCAAATATTTCATGAATTTGTTGTAAATCAAGATGATTCCTTTTTTGATGCTGTCGATGTCGGAACTTTCTTCGGCAGCTTGCATGGCGCGCTCGAAATCGTCGACGACCGGCAACAACTCTTTCATGGCATTTTCGCCTGCATTTTTATTAATTCGGCTTTTTCTTTTAATGTGCGCTTACGGAAATTGTCGAATTCCGCGAGGAGAAACATGTACTTTTTTTCTCTTTTTCAAGAGATTCTTTTGTCGTTTCCAACTCATTTTGCAGTTTTTCCTCATCGGTCATTTCTTCCTTTTTCCGGCGCATCGCTTTGCTCCTGAGCTGTTTCGGCAGTCGCTTCTTCGGCATTTGCCTTTTTATTTTTCAATTCGTTGTCTTCGTTTTTGATTTCTCTGACATGATTATATCGTTTTATTATTTTCTGACTATTATTCCTCTTTTTATCAAAAAAGTCTGCCAAACTTGCAGAAGCCTCGGATGCTACAATTTGAGTTTGAATAGACGTTTGTGTGCACAGCGGGCAGCGAATTGGTCTGCCATATTGTCATTATCGTAAAGACCGAAAATGGCAGACCCCGACCCCGACATGGATGCATAGTAGGCACCTGATGCATAGAGAGATTTTTTATTTCTTCCAATTCAGGAAATTTTGGGAATATGCTTGCTTCGAAGTCGTTGGATAGTGCATGTTTCCACTTGTGGGGATCGAGCGCGACGATGTCTGCAATGTCGTTTTCGGGAATTTTTGGCGTTGTGCCGGCATAGGCGAGTGCGGTCGGGATTGAAATTTCCGGTTTTATGACAACTATCGTGCTCCCTTTCAGGGATACTTGTGCCGGTGTGAAAATATTTCCGATGCCTCGCGCGATCATGGGACGATTGTAGATGAAAAACGGGCAGTCGGCGCCAAGTGCGACTGCTCTTTTTGCCAATTCATCTTTATTCAATCCGAGTGCGTGCATTTCGTTCAGCATCTTTAACAAGAACGCAGCATCGGCCGAGCCACCGCCAAGTCCCCCGTCGGGAATATGCTTGTATAGGTGGATGGCGGCATTCGGAAGGTGGAATTCTTCCGCCATCAAACGATAGGCTTTCACTACCAGATTCTTTTTCAGGCGGGCAATCGACAGGATTGCCATAAAGGAAAAGTTCCGTTTCCGGAGCAGGTATGATTTCAACCGCGTCGACAAGCGGAATGGGGTAGAATATGGTTGAAATGTCGTGATAACCGTCGGGGCGTTTCCGCTTGATGAAAAGGCCTAAGTTGATTTTGGCATTCGGGAATGTGATCATTTTTCTATTTTTTTTTAGCGATGGGCATTTTGTCCAAAAATCGAGATAACGGCGTGCGATTTGGCGATAGTCGTGATGGCGTTCGACGTAGAGGCGGCTTTCTTGGGAAAGTTTTGTGATTTATTCGGGATGCAAGACGAGCTGTTCGAGCCGGTGGAACACGTCGGTTTCGTCGGGTAGCACGTTGACTATAGGGCGGAGTTCTTTTTCTCCGATGATTTCATAATTTTCCGGTTCTCCGCCGCCGACAAGCACCAAACCTTTTGCCATGGCGAGCAATCCGTTCATGGCCGGCGTGTACGAATAGAGTTGGTCGAGCAGCACATCGCTGCCGTCCATTAATTTTTGATATTCGGCGAAAGGCACAGATTCGGCTTTGACAATTTCGCAACGGTTGGGATACTTTTCTTTGATTCTTTCCAAGGCGCGGAGCATGATGTCGGTGCCTTTGTATTGATGCCGAGTTTGCTGTATGCCTATGAAAAACCGCACGATGCCTGACGGATTTTTTATTTCGAATTTTATTTTCCCGACTTCTATCGGGAATGGGATAAACGTCGTTTTTCAGGGAAAACGGGATGATAACAAGCATAGTATTCGTACAGTCCGGCGATAATGCCGTCGCAGTCGTTGGCAATTTCTTTGATTCAACTTTCCTTTTTCCGTTCCGATCCAGTCTTCGATTTCTGTGAGCGCGGCATTGTCGGTGCGGAGCTGCGAGCCGATGTTGAAATCGGAATATCGGAATGTCGATGTTGTCCGGCATGTGTTAATCCAATAGTAATCCATCCCGTATGCGCCTAAAAACATTTTTTTATTGTTTTGCCGCAGATATTGGTATATGGGGCGGATGCGTTCGGCTTTGAGTTCGAAAAACAGGGGTTTATGATTTGCACGATGTCGTAGCCTTTCATTTTCCGGAAGCGCGGCTTTCACTTGCAAGAGGTAGCTCACGGAATCGAGCAATTTGTTGGACTTTCTGACAAGCGACACATCGCGGCGATAGTTTTTCAAAAATCGCCGTTGGATGCCACGCATACTTCGTGGCCCAATGCTCTCAGCCCTTCGGCAAGCGTCCAATGCACGTTGCTATATTCTCCTAAAAGCAGTATTTTTTCATCGTTGTTTCAGTAAAAATCTCATAATTCGCAGTTTCCAACGTTTGTTTGTCAGCAGGCGGAACAAATTGTATTTCCAAGAGTAATGCCTGCGAGGAAGCGGATAGCAACCAAGCGCGTGCAGCTCTTTCAGCTCCGCGCAAATGAAATCGAAGTTCGGAGCATTTTTCAGCACGGAGTAGATCACGCTGAGGGGCCAATTGCTCGTAACGGCGAAGCAATGCGGTTTGCGTCAATGCGTCTTTGGCTGTTTTGCCGGAGTTTTTGAGCCTTTTCAGGATGTAGCGCAAATCGGCAAATCGTTTTGCGATAGTGGCAGGATTGCTTGTGTTGATAATGGAATGGGGACGCTGGTAATAGGCATAGGTTGTGATGCCGGTCGTAATCGTCGTTTTTGCATTTGCCAACAATCGCGGTGTGAAATCTTCGTCTTCGTGATAAATTCCGGGGTGGAATTGTAGTCCGGCAAGGATTCGACGTTTAAATACGTAGCTCCATGCTCCTCCGAAAAAGCTGTGAGCCGCCATGAATGCCGCCCCCGATTCAAATGATTCGCAGCGGGGTTTCTGCGGGCGGATGTGTTCAATGTCGCTCGACGCAACTTTCTTGAATCTTGAAATAGCGATGTCCGGCGTTTTTCATTTAGAATATCGACAACCAGTCGGTATGTGCAAAGGAAAAAAGTAGTCGTCGGCATCGATAAATTGGATGTACTCTTTTGACGCAAGGCGAATGCCGGCGTTGCGAGCTTCGCTAAGTCCTGCATTTTCTTGGTAGCAGTACAGAATGCGGTTGTCGTCAAATTCAGCCAACCATTTTTGCGCATGGCTTTGCGGCGTGCCGTCGTCGACGACGATGATTTCCATGTCGGCGTCGAGGCGAGCATCGAGTATGCTGCCGACGGCCCGAAGCAGCAATTCTTTTGGAAGGTCGTAATAGGGTATGATGAAACTGATGGAGGATCGCATTGCCATTTAAGAAAGTAATTTGAAAAATGCAGATTTGCCAAACGTAAGCCATAAGGCGGCTTTGATTCGCCGTCGTGCCGATTGCCGGCGTTTGAGGTATTTAACTCGCAATTTGTAGCATGGAATTTGGTTTCTCCGCCGGCACGTGCCACTTCTATTTGCCGATCGAGCATTTCCATGAACAATAAGCTGCATCTCGGCATAATCGCTCAAACGAGTTTGGCGCTTCTGCACTCGATTTGCGGTATCTTTGTATAAGATAAGCTGCATCTCGGCATAATCGCTCAAACAAGTTTGGCGCTTCTGCGCTCGGCCGCAAGGTGGAGGACCGCAACGACAATAACAAGCGGCCGCAATTGTCCGACCTTCGTGAATCGGGTGCGATAGAGCAGGATGCCGATATTGTATGTTTTATCCATCGGCCGGAATACTATACGCGGTCGGCAGTGGATGCCAACAATCGGTCGATTCGCGGATTGGCTGAATTTATTGTGGCCAAACATCGTAGCGGTTCTGTTGCCGATGTGGAAATGACGTTCATCGCAAAATATGCGCGTTTCCAGAATCGCGAGGAAGATTACAATTATGTGCAGGAAACTATTGATTCGCGCTTGAATTCATCGGAACGGAGCGAATACAATCCGGCTGATTCGGATGATTTTGATTTTGCAAATCGTCCGGGCATGGAGCCGGAACCGGATTTTTTGCATGATTGACAAATGTCGATCTTTAAGCCAAGTATTTTAAAATAATTGGAAATACAGTCAATATGACGGCGAGCAGAAGCACGCTGAGAATGAATTTTTTCATATAAGCAAACCTAAAAGCAACAGCAAATAAAGGGTAGATTTTTTAGTTTGCGGCTTTGGTGGTTGTTAAAAATAGTGAAAATCAAAGACGGCCTTCGTTGGCATAGCTATAAAAATTGCCGGCAGCGACGATAAGGTGGTCGACAAGTTGAATGTCGAAAAGTTTGGCAGCTTTTGCAATGCGTTCTGTTTGGTTGTCGTCTTCTCTGCTGGGCATCAAATTGCCGGAAGGGTGGTTGTGGACTAAAATGATGGCCGTTGCAAGGTTTTCAATGGCATATCCCAACATGAGTTTTGGATCGACTATGGTTGCTGAAACGCCGCCTTGGCTGATGCGTATTTTGGAAATCATGCGTTTCGCATTGTTTAAGTAGATTGCCCAAAATTCTTCATGTTGCAGATCAGCAAAATGGTAGCGCATTGTGGCAAACACTTTGTCCGGCGTGTTGAGCGTGGGCGTTTCTTCAATGTTTTCTTGCGCGTAGCGTTTTCCCAATTCTATGGCGGAAAGCAATGTGATGGCCTTGGCTTCGCCAATTCCTTTAAATGACTTGACTAAATTCCGGACAGAACGCTTTTGAAAGCTCCGACAATTTGTTGTCGGATTCTTTTTAACAGCCGTTGAGCGAGATCGACGACCGATTCGCCTTGCGTGCCGCTTCCCAAAAGAATTGCAATGAGTTCTGTCGTCGTCAGTGCATCCAATCCTTTGGCGAGGGCTTTTTCTCGTGGCCGGTCTTCTTTTGTCAAGTCGGCGATGCGTCGATTGTAATTAGCGTCTGTTGTCATTTTCCTTTTCGGATAGCGATTTCTTCTTCGACGTTGCGTCCTTTGCGTAGCAGGATCTTGTTGCAAAATGCTTTTAAGAAGCCAATGCCGTAGCCCGACAGTTGAATGATGCTTGCAATGATGGACAAGGCTCCGATTTTTATATTTTTAGTTGAAACGGAAGCACAAACAAATATGGCAATGACATAAGCGGCGAGCGGGATGATGAACATCCACGAAATTGCCAAAGAAAGAATGATCAACGCTATTACGCCCAAGACAAACACTGCGGGAAGCCAATGCACTGCTTTTAGGGAATCGGGATAAAGCAGGTAGAGCGTGATGCGCGACATGCCGAAAAACGTAAACTTGCTTGAAAAACAATTTCATGCTGATGCGGCGCTTATGGTAGACAAAGGCTTCGCGAATCAATGCAATGGAAAAGCCGGCTTGACGGATGCGCGTGCTCATGTCGATGTCTTCGGAAAACATTTCTCGAAATCCGCCCACGGTTTCCCAAACTTTTCGTGAAAAGCCCATATTGAACGTGCGGGGGACAAATTTGTCCAATCTCACTTTTCCGCCGCGAATTCCGCCGGTGGTGAGAAATGACGTCATTGAATAGTTGATGGCTTTTTGCGTGTCGGAAAAGGATTCGTGAGCAGCATCAGGCCCTCCAAAACAATCGACATAATGCGCATCGAGCGATTTCCGCAAAGAAGCGATGTATTGTTCGGGAATGACGCAGTCGGAATCGAAAAACAAGAAATATTGCCCATCTGCGTGTTCCATCCCGTAGTTTCGGGCGATGCTCCGGCCTTCGTTGTCTTTGTAGAAATATTTGATGTCGATTTGGCTTTTGTATGGCTCGACAACGGATGCGCATGGCTGAGTCGAACCGTCTTCCACGAGGATGACCTCAAAATCTTTGTCGGTTTGAGCCGACAAACTTTTCAAAAAGGTCGCGAACTTCGTCTATGCGATTGTATACGGGGATGATGATTGAGAAAAACGCCATTGTCTTTTCTTTTTGCAAACGTACTGAAAAATCCCGAAAAAATCTGTACGTTTGTAATATCAATTTTATTTTATGAAGAAATTATTAGGGTGCATTCTGTTGATGTCTTTCATGTTTTCCGCATGTACGGGAAAGCGCGTCGAACACGATTCGCTTTTTGCTCATCGACCGGCATAATGGATATACGCAGGTGACGATTTTGAATCCGTGGAAATCGGGACAGACGTTGCATACATATTTGCTTGTTCCTCGCAATCAAGAGATACCATCAAATTTGCCGGAAGGCACGTTAATACGAACGCCGCTAAAAAAAGTGTTGGTATATTCGGATGTTTATGCCCGCCCGATTTCGGAAATAGGCGAAATTGCATCTATTTGTGCTGTGTGCGACGCGGGTATTTTAAAACACCGGAGATCGTTGCAGGCTTGAAAACGGGAGCGGTGGTGAATTGCGGTTCGTCGTTGTCTCCATTGACGGAACGCATCATCAGCGCAGAGCCGGAAGCCATCATATTGTCGCCGATGGAAAACAGCGGTTACGGGGTGTTGGAAAATATGGGCATTCCTCTTATAGAAATGGCAGACTACATGGAAGCGACGCCTTTGTCGCGTGCGCGTTGGATAGAATTTTTAGGACTGCTTTATGGAAAAGAGAAGGAAGCCGGCCTTATTTATGAACAAGTAACAAAAGACTACGAAACGTTGACTCGGAAAGTGTCGGATGTAGACCGGCGGCCAACTGTCGTTTCGGAAATGATGACCGGCGGTGTTTGGTATGTTCCCGGAGGGAAAAGTTATAAAGCGGCATTGTTTAAGGATGCCGGCGCCGATTATCCATGGGCTGATAATGCTTCGACCGGCTCGTTGCCTCTTGATTTCGGACAAGTTTTGAATAAGGCGCAAGGAGCGGATTTTTGGCTGGTTAATGTGTATGGATACAGCCTCACTCGTGCAAAAATGAAGGAATTGTATCCGCATAATGACCAAATGAAGGCTTTTAAGGAAGGAAACGTATATTATGTGGATTCGTCAAAAAGCACTTTGTTTGAAGATACGCCATTCCATCCCGAACGGTTGTTGCGGGAATACATTAAAATATTTCATCCTGCGTTATTGCCGGATTATCAATTGAAGTATTACAAGCGGATGGAGGATGGCGAATGAAGCGATTTAGTCTTGTCATGGGCGTGTTAGCCGCGCTTCTGCTTGTGTTGGCGACAAGTTTGCTCTTTATCGGGACGGTGGATGTGCCTGCGCGCGAAGTGGTGGCAGTGTTGTCGGGCGGTCGTGCCGAACGCGATGCATGGAATTTTATAATATTGGAGAGCCGATTGCCATTGATCGTCACTTCCGCGTTGGCCGGCAGTGCGTTGGCTGTTTCGGGGTTGTTGTTGCAAACGTTGTTTGGCAATGCGCTTGCCGATCCTTCGATTCTTGGAATTTCCACAGGCGCCAGTCTCGGAGCCGGCTGCATGATGCTGGCTTTTGGGACACCGTTGGGGGTGCTGTTGGGCGTTTCGGGCGGATTTGCGGCAACTTTCATAGGCGCTTTCATAGGCGCTTTGGCTGTGATGGGCATTTTATTGTTGTTTTCATCAATAGTCAAGAGTTCTACGATGTTGCTGATTGTCGGCGTGCTGATCGGCTATTTGGCTTCTTCGCTGATTTCGCTGCTTAATTTTTTTGCAACGGAGGAAGGCGTTCATTCTTTGTGATTTGGGGAATGGGAAATTTTTCCGGAGTCACGCTTCAATGGCTTCCTTTGTTTTCGATTGTTGTATTGGCAGGATTGTGTTTGTCGCTTGCTATGATAAAACCGCTCAATGCATTGTTGTTGGGCCGTCGGTATGCTGAGAATCTTGGCGTCGATTTGCGGAAAATGAGGAATCGATTGCTGATGGTGACGGGGGGTGCTGACTGCAGTAGTCACGTCGTTTTGCGGTCCGATAGGCTTTATTGGACTAGTTGTGCCGCATGTCGCGCGTTTGCTGCTGCGAACTTCGGACCATTTGCGATTGATGCCTGCGACTATGCTTGTCGGAGCTGTTGTCGGGTTGCTATGTTCGTTGTTGAGCATATTGCCGGCTACCAATGGCGTCATTCCGATTAATGCGATTACGCCGGTAATTGGCGTTCCGGTGATTATTTATGTTATTTTGAATCGTCGCAAAATATTTTATTTCAATTGAAATGGAAAGTCTGATGGAAATATGCGGGCTTGCCGTGGGCTACGTTGCAGGAAAAAGACGAATGTTGTTTTGAACGATATAAGTTTATCGTTGAAACAAGGAGAATTGACCTGCTTGCTCGGAGCGAATGGCGTTGGAAAGTCAACATTGTTGCGGACATTGACCGGCGCGCAGTCTCCATTAAAAGGCGAGATAAGGGTATTTGGCAAACCATTGAGAGGCTATAATCAAAAACAACTTTCGCGTTTGATCGGAGTTGTGACAACGGAACGCACTTACGCCGGAGGGCTTACTGTGACGGAACTTGTGGGACTCGGCAGGCAACCTTATACCGGATTTTGGGGGCGCATGTCGGAAACGGACAAAAGTGTTGTCGAAAAAGCAATGACATTGGTGGGAATTGCCCATAAGCGGCAAAATTATATAGCTGAATTGTCGGATGGCGAACGCCAGAAAGTTATGATAGCACGGGCTTTGGCACAAGAAACGCCTTTCATCGTTCTTGACGAGCCGACTTCATTTCTCGACGTGGCGAGCCGGATAGAAATATTTCGTTTGCTGCATGATTTGGCAAAAGAATGAAGGAAAGCCATTTTGCTTTCTACCCATGATGTTTCCCAATCGCTTGCCATGTCGGATCGGTTGTGTTTGCTGACAAAGCAGTCAATCCATGTTGGTGTTCCGGAAGATTTGGTTTTGTCGGGGTGCATGAATGATTTGTTTCCTTCTGAATCGTTGGATTTCGACATGTCGGCGGGCGAATATTATATAAAGGCGATAAGCGGATTGCCAATCGCTGTTTCGGCGGCGACGCCGGTTTTGGAGCGTTGGCTCGGAAATGCATTAAGCAGAAACGGATATGTGGTAACGCCTGCAGCGGAACGGGTTGTCAAGGCAGAGTCGCCAAACGAGATCCGTATCGCGGGCATCGACAGGGTATTTGTTTCAATAGAAGAATTATTGTCGGCTATGGAGGCCGGCAAGGCTATTAATTAATAATAAATGCAATATGAATGAAATAGCAATAGACGATTTGCGTCGGATGTTGCCGGAATCGAAAACGGAAAATCCTGAGTGATGAGTATTATTTGACTTTGGCGCAATATATTGACAAACTATTGGCAAGCATGCATGTGTTCCCTGAGTTGGATTCGTCGATTCGTCGCAGGATGGTTCTGGATTTGTCGGGATATTATCAAGACATTGTTTCGGATGCAGGGCTTTGGCGTTCGTTTGTCAAAATGAATAGATTCCTTTATCAACGTCCGGTACCCTTCTACAAGGAGCCGGAAGATTATGTGGATTCGGAATTGAATTTGATCGATGTGCAATTTGTCGCTTGGTATTCGTTGGAATCGCAATTGGGTTTCTTGGGGCTTGTGTCGCCGTTCGATAGCGATTTGATTAGGTTGTCGCGTCAAGTTTATAAATTGTTTGCGTTTCTTTATGACGATGCGCCTGTTGTGGAAAATTTTAAATCCTTGCGGGAACTTGATTTGTCGGATCGCGAACAAGTACGCGATATTTTCAAAGCTTATGGCTGGTTGTTTTGGAATAGCTATTTTATGCGTCCTGTCAGCAAACATGCCTATGAGCAGGGAGTCGATGCGGAGGACGAATTGTCGGTAGATGAAACGCTTACCGATGAAAAGCGCTTGCGCACAACGCTTGAACGCCCGACAGGCCCATTGGCTCTTCTTGCCGATGAATGGATGAAACTGATATTGGAAGATCGTTTGCCGCAGCAGCCCAAGCCGGCAATTGGAAACCATAAGTATTTTCAAGCGATGAAGGCGGCGACCGGAGGCGATGTCGTAGCTTTTTGCCGAACTTACGAAGAATTGGAATCTTTTCTTGCGGATAAAATGGGATGGGGCAAGGCGGAAGGCGGCCATTTGCCTCAGATGAAAAACTTTAAGAATTTTGTGCTTTATGCTGATTCGGTCAAAGGATTGGCGGTGGCGCACGATGTGGCGCAATACGTGAAACATCCGGCAAATGATGCTTACGATCAAACGATTGCAGCATCGGAAGCGCATCGGTTGTTGATGGAGCCGGCAAAATGCCCTGTCGATTTGTTGAAATATTTGTTTGAGAATGGCATGGTGCCTGATGCCGGATTCCCTGCAAATAAGGATATTGAAATGCTTCAAGAAAATTGGGATTTTATAGCACGGTTGTATTTGCGCGATTTTTATCGTGCGGATTAAACGATTTTTCAGGGAAACAGTCTTATATTGAAAATGAAAATTATGGACAAAATGAAATTAATTGTTTCGTCGGTTGTCGTTGCCGTCGGAATTGTGGTTTTGGGAGTTTGCATAAAATCGGGACTTGGCAGTTTTGCGCGCAATGCGCGAGTTGTGACAGTGAAAGGCTTGGCCGAACGGGAAGTAAAGGCCGATAAGGTGATATGGCCGATAGTCTTCAAGGAGCTTGGCGACGATTTGCCATCGCTTTATGCTCGCGTAGATGAAAAAAATGCAATTGTCATACAGATGTTGAAAGATAAAGGCATTGCCGATGCTGAAATTTCGACGAGCGTGGATGTGACCGACTTGCAGGCAGATTCATATTCTTCGGAAAGAACTCCTTATCGGTATCGCATATCATCGGTTGTCACTGTCAATACCGGAAAGGTAGATACGGTTTTGGCTCTCTTGAAAGAACAGTCGTCGCTTATTCAAAAAGGGGTGGCAATTACGTTTAGCAATTACAGTTATCCGAGCATTCAGTTTGAATATACGGGATTGAATACGATAAAGCCGGAAATGATAAAGGAAGCGACGCAAAACGCGCGTAAGGCGGCTTTGCAATTTGCGGCAGATTCGGAAAGCACGCTTGGAAAGATCAAGACGGCATATCAAGGGCAATTTTCCATTTCCGATCGCGACCAAAATACGCCTTATATCAAAAAGGTGAGGGTGGTGACCACAATAGAATATATGTTGGAAGATTAAATCAGGCATTTTTTCTTGCATGACAGAGAAAGAAAAAGCGGCCCGAGGCGAATTGTATGATGCCAATCATGATTCGGTATTGCAAAGAGAAATGTTTGAAACGCGATGCCGTTTGCACGAGTATAACAATTTGCCGCCTGATGAGGTCGAAAAGCGAGAAGAATTATTGCATCGCTTGGTGGATATAGGAAAGGGAGGCATCGTATTGTCGCCGTTTCATTGCGATTATGGCTACCATATCCACATTGGCGATAATTTCTTTGCAAACGTCAACTTTGTCGTTCTCGACGGGGCTGATGTGACGATAGGAAATAATGTGTTTGTCGCTCCCAATGTCGGCATATATACGGCAGGCCATCCGTTGGACGTGAAACTGAGAAATTCAGGCTTGGAATATGCTTTGCCGGTTAAAATAGGCGACAATGTGTGGATTGGCGCCGGCGTGTCGATATTGCCCGGAGTGGAAATAGGCAATAATACGGTGATAGGAGCCGGAAGCGTTGTGACGCGCAATATTCCGTCGGAGTGTTGGCGTTTGGCAACCCTTGCCGTGTCGTAAGGCAAATAGACCCTTCTATCGATTGATTTTTAAGCATAAAAAAAAAGCGAGCGATACTTTTCTTGTATGGCTCGCTTCTTGCGTTTTTGTCGATTGTTTATTCTTGAGGTTTTAACCACTTGTCAAACCATTTGAAGAATTCATATTGCCACAGAAGCGCATTTTGCGGTTTGAGAATCCAGTGGTTTTCTTCAGGATAAACGAGCATTCTCGTCGGGATGCCGCGAAGTTTGGCAGCGTTGAAAGCCATCATGCCTTGCGATGCCAGGATGCGGTAGTCTTTTTCTCCGACGGATATCATGATGGGGGCAGTCCATTTTTCTACAAATTTGTGGGGAGAATTGGCAAAGCTGCGTTGTGCGACTTCATTGTCTTTTTCCCAGAAAGCACCGCCGAGATCCCAGTTGGCAAACCACATTTCTTCTGTTTCGAGATATTGAGCTTCGGTGTTGAAAATTCCGGCATGTGCAAAAAAGAGCAGCAAAGCGGTTGTCGTGGTTTCCGGCCAGCCAATATACGGAGAATCCGCCATAACTTGCGCCGGTCGCGCCAATATGGTCGGCGTCAATATAAGGTTTTGTTTTCATGAAATCCACGGCCGATAAATAATCTTTCATGTTTTGACCACCATAGTCTCCGGAAATCTGCGCGTTCCATTCCGTTCCGAATCCCGGAAGTCCGCGACGATTGGGAGCAATCACGACGTAACCTTGTGAAGCCATCAAACGAAGATTCCACCGGTAGCTCCAGAATTGGCTGACGGCTTGCTGCGGACCTCCTTGGCAATAAAGAATGGCCGGATATTTTTTTGTTTCGTCAAAATTCGGGGGAAGGACAACCCATGTGAGCATTTCTTTTCCGTCGGTTGTCGGGACCATTACTTTTTCGACAGTGACCGGTGAAAGTTGTGACAATAGTTCGGTGTTGACGTTTGTCAATTGAGTATCGCTGTCCTTGTCGACGAGGAATATTTCGTCGGGATATGTTAAAGAATGGCGAAGTGCGATGATTTTTTGTCATCGACCGGCGCGAGCGACGCATAGTCGCACATTTGAGCGGCTATTGTTTCTATCTTTTTTCGAACCAACTTCGACGCTGAATATTGGCGACGGGCCATGGTATGGAGCAATGAAATAAATCTTTTTTCCATTTGGATTCCATGCGATAGTGCTGACGGTGTAATCCCAATTTTTCAGTCAAATCGGTTTTTCTCCGGTTTTCATATCCATGACGAAGATGCGGTTCATGTCCGATTCATATCCGTCGTGTTCCATGGACAGCCATGCTAATTTGTCGCCTTTGGGCGAAAATACAGGATTCGTGTCGTAGCCCATCATTCCTTCTGTGAGATTGGTCGTGGTTTTTGTTTCCAAGTTGTAAAGATATAAGTCGGAATTGGTGGAAAGGCTGTATTCCATTCCCTCTTTTTTGCGCGACACGTAGACAATGCTTTTTGAATCGGGAGCCCAAGCAAAAGATTCAATGCCTCGAACGGTTTCATCGGGCTTTCGTAGGGTTCTCCTTCCATTATGTCGATCGGATTTTCTATGCCGTTTTCAGTCACATCGGCAAGAAATGGATGCGGTATTTCTGTTACCCATTCGTCCCAATGCTTATACATCAGATCATCGACGATGCGCGCATTTGCTTTATCGAGAGCCGGATATTCGTCGACAACGCGTTTGCCGTATTTGATGTTGCGAATGAGGAGTATTTTGCTTTCATCAGGCGAGAATAAAAATCCGCCAATTCCTTTTTCGATATGGGAAATTTGAGTTTTTTCGCTACCATCGGGATTAATCGTGAAAATTTGCATTCCATCGTCGGTAGAAGCCATGTATGCGATTTTGTGCCATTCTTGATCCATACGGCTCCATTTTTCGCTTTCGGGAGTGACAGTGATTTGCCGTTGGTTTTTTCCATCAATGTCCATGACCCACAATTCTCTATTGCCTTTGTCGGCTTTGAGATTGACGAATTCTACGCTGTAAAGCACCGATTTGCCGTCGGGTGAAACCTGAGGTCCCGAAACGCGACCGAATGCTTCCATCATTTCCGGAGTGAGTTTGCCGTCTACGACTTGTATGTCGGGGCGTCCGATCACTTCCGGTTCGTTTGCTTCTGCTTGCGGCATTGCCGCCACAATTAATAGCGAGGCTGCCATAATAGAAATTTTTCGATTCATACGTGTTATTTTTTATGTTTGTTTTATTTGAGATTCGTGCGTCCGGCGTATGAAACAAATCGTTGATTAAATCTTTGCGATTCATTTTCAATAGTGATTGCCGTATGCTTTGCTTGTATTCCGGCTTGTACCAAAAGAAATATTTTCTTTGGTTTTCTTTTTCCGTTTGCGATTTTGCGGTGTAAACCGGTTGCATCGTATACGGGTGGATGCCGGTATAGTATATTTCGGTGGAAAGCGTCATGGGAGTCGGCGTGAAATCTTGCACTTGTTCGAGGTGGAAATTCAAATGTTTGGTGATCGACGCCAATTCTGCCATGTCGCTTTCATGGCAAGCGGGATGCGATGATATGAAGTAGGGGATCAGTTGTTGTCGCAGATTGTATTTTTTATTGATGGATTCAAAAGACGGTTGAACTTCCGAAACAATTCGAACGACGGTTTGCGCATGCAATTTAATACGGCGTCGGCGGTATGCTCCGGTGCTACTTTCAATCTGCCTGACACATGATTTGATATAAGCTCTTCTGCATATTTTTTGTTCGCTTGATTGATGTCGTTGTCGTCGTTTTTGCAAAAATCAAATCATATCGTATGCCGCTTCCGATAAATGATTTTTTCACGCCGTGAATGCTATCGGCACTTTTGTAAATATCGATGAGCGGGCGGTGGTCGTTTTTAGATTTTTGCACGGCTTGGGGTGCAGGCAGGATGGCCTGACGCATTTTTTGCAAAGGTCGAGATCGTCGCCATGCATTTTATACATATTGGCCGACGGTCCACCCAAGTCGGAGATGTAGCCTTTGAAATCGGCCATTCGTGTGATTTGTCCTACTTCTTTTAGAATTGATTCCTTGCTGCGTGAAGATATGAATTTCCCTTGATGGGCCGATATTGTGCAAAAAGCGCATCCACCGAAACATCCGCGGTGCATGTTGACAGAATGGCGAATCATTTCGTAGGCAGGAATTCGTTTCCCTTTATAGCGAGGATGCGGCAATCGGGTGTACGGCAAATCGAAAGACGCGTCTATTTCTTTTTTCAGTCATTGGCGGAAACATCGGATTGACTTTGACGGCTTTCTGTCCATGCTGTTGCCAGATGACGCGCCCATGCCATTTGTTGGACTCTATTTCGATGAGCTTGAAATTTTCGGCTTGGCTTCGTTTGTTGCGCAAGCACTCTTCGAAAGAGTGCAAGACGAGTTCGGCTTCGTCGTTTATTTTCGGCATCTCGCCGGCATCTTTCAATATGGCAGTTTGCTTTATGTCGTCGATGTTTTCAAACGTTTCTCCGGAAGAAAGGCGGTCGCAAATTTCCAATATGGGACGTTCGCCCATTCCATATACGATCATGTCGGCGGCACTGTCGAGCAAAATGGAAGGTTTGAGAGAGTCGCTCCAATAATCATAGTGCGACAATCTGCGCAGGGAAGCTTCAATGCCTCCTGCAATAATGGGTATGTCGGGATATAATTGTTTTAAAATGCGCGAGTATATGATGGTGGGATAGTCGGGTCTTGCCCCGTGTCGTCCGTTTGGCGTATAGGCATCGTCGCTCCGGCGGCGTCGAGCGGCAGTGTAGTGGTTGACCATTGAGTCCATTGCACCTGCCGACACGCCGAAAAAAACAATCGGGGAGCGCCTAATTTTCTAAAATCTCGCAAATCGTCTTGCCAATTTGGCTGCGGGATGATTGCAACGTTGTATCCATGTGCTTCTAAAACTCTTCCAATTACGGCACAGCCCATGGACGGATGGTCGATATATGCGTCTCCGGAAAACAAAATCACATCAATATGATCCCATCCCAATCGTTTTATTTCTTCTTTCGAGGTCGGAAGCCAAGCTTGTTTGTATGATGTATGTGGATTTTCCATATTATTTCATTGCGTTTAGCTTGTCTTCCATTTTCAGCATTTCATCGCGCAACTGCGCTGCTGATAGGAAATCCATGCTTTTTGCCGCTGCGATCATGTCTTCGCGTACCTTTTCCACTGCTTTTTTCAATTCGTCTTTTGTCATGTAGGCGACAATCGGATCGGCAGCAATCGGTTGTTGTGGAGCGGAAGCAATGCCGATGTGTGTGCGTGCTTTGCTTGAAACAGCATTTTCTGCGGGCATGTCTGGCTTTCGATTGTGCCCGACGATAGGCAAGCGGGCTTTGACGATGGCTTGAGGCGTAATGCCGTGATCGGCGTTGTATTTTAATTGGATGCTTCTGCGCCGCTCGGTTTCGTCGATTGTGGCACGCATCGAGTCTGTTATTTTGTCGGCATACATGATGACGGTGCCATTCAAGTTTCTTGCTGCACGACCCACTGTTTGCGTCAGCGAACGATGCGAACGGAGAAATCCTTCTTTGTCGGCATCTATGATTGCCACTAGCGACACTTCCGGCAAGTCCAATCCTTCGCGAAGCAGGTTTACGCCGATAAGCACGTCGATGTTGCCGGCTCTGAGGTTGTCGATAATTTCGATTCGTTCCATGGTGTCGACATCGGGTGGATGTATGCGCAATTAATGCCGATTTTTGTCAAGTATGTCGTGAGTTCTTCAGCCATGCGTTTAGTCAAGGTTGTGACAAGAACTCGTTCGTGCTTCTCAATTCGCAAATTGATTTCTTCCAGCAGGTCGTCGATTTGTCCTTTTGAGGGGCGAACTAAAAATTTTAGGATCGAGCAAGCCCGTGGGGCGAATCAATTGTTCTACGACTATTCCTTCCGATTTGGCCAATTCATAATCGGCCGGTGTCGCGCTCACGTAGATCGTTTGTCCGGTGGCAGCCTCGAATTCTTCAAATTTGAGCGGACGATTGTCGATGGCAGCCGGAAGCCGGAATCCATATTCCACCAAATTCATTTTTCTGGAGATGTCGCCGCCATACATGGCGCGAATTTGGGGAATAGTCACATGGCTCTCGTCGATGATTGTCAGAAAATCTTTCGGAAAATAATCGAGCAAGCAGAAAGGACGAACCCCGGGTTTGCGTCCGTCGAAGTAGCGGGAATAGTTTTCAATGCCCGAACAATAGCCCACTTCGCGAATCATTTCCACATCGTAAGTCACGCGTTCATATAATCGGTTTGCTTCAATGTCGCGCCCTTCATTGCGAAACATTTCCACTTGCCGTCCCAAATCGATTTCGATTTGCCCGATAGCCGATGCCGTGTGTTCTTTCGTAGTGACAAATATATTTGCCGGAAAGATTTTATAGCCTTGGAGATTGTCTTCCGTCTCCATGGTTGAAGGATTGAGTGAAGATATGGATTCAATTTCGTCTCCCCAAAAAATGATTCGGATGATAATTTCTTCATAGGCGATGTAGAGGTCGATAGTGTCGCCTTCTGACGCGAAATTGGCCGCGCCCCAATTCAGTCTCGTTGCGAGAATATAGGGAGTCGACCAATTGGCGAAGCAATACATTGCGGGCTATTCTCTGGCCGACCTTTATTTCGACGACATTTTTGTCGAAATCTTCCGATTGCCAATGCCATAAAGGCATGAAACGGAGGATACGATGATCACGTCGCGCCGTCCCGATAGCAATGCCGTGGTGGCGGCAAGACGGAGGCGGTCGATTTCATCGTTGATCATTAGGTCTTTTTCGATGTATTTGTCGGATGCCGGAATATATGCTTCCGGTTGATAGTAGTCGTAGTATGACACGAAGTAGTGTACGGCATTTTCAGGGAAAAATGCTTTTGAATTCAGAATATAATTGAGCAGCCAATGTTTTATTGTGCGACAAAACAAGTGTGGGACGATTCGCTTTTTTCTATGACATTGGCCATGGTGAATGTCTTTCCCGAACCGGTTACGCCTAAAAGCGTTTGGTAGGGAATTTCGTTTTGCAGGCCGGCATATAGCTGCTGAATGGCTTGCGGTTGGTCGCCGGTTGGCTGATATGTGGAATGGAGTTGGAAATCCATTTTTGCTGATTAGTTCTCTTTTGGGTCAATTCGTTGCAAAAACCAATACCGCATTCCCGTTTTTGTCTAACAATGTGGCATTGTCGCGATCTTCTCGGCTGATTGTTTCGACTTCTTCCAAAGCGATGAGCAAGTCGCGTTCGATAGCCATTGTTTGCTCGTCGCACAGCATTCGAGTCGAAATTATGCTTTGGAACTGGATAAACCAATCTTTGTTTCTGTCGATTCCGATAGCGCCATTTATAATGTTGCAACCGGCTTTGCCGTGCAATTTCAATTCAGGGATGTCGAACACCAATTCGATATCGGAGCCGGCAATGTCGTTTTCTTCGATTTTTACGACTTTCCATGTGCCGGAAAGGAAGTTGGCATTGTGCCGTTTCCCTTGGATGAGGACATTCCCTTGCGTGTCGAAGATGTCAATATAGTGGAGATTGTCTTTCGTGTAGATATTGAAAGATGCAGCAGTATTCAATCCTTCGAGGATGTTGCTTTCGTCGCGAATGTAGTCGCAGTATTGCATGGTGGAAAGCACATCGGAGAAAGTCAGTTTGCCGTCGGCTGTCGCTTCATAGCAGCCATTGACGATGTTGCAACCCAAATTGCCATAGATTCTCCCGTCAGGAGCATTGAAGTATATAAAAGGAAGATTTGTCCGCATATCGACAGGCTTGTCCATGGCCGACAGGATAATCCATTCGCCGGGCAATCGTTTTAATTGTTCGATTGTGTTCTTTTCTTCGACAACTGTTTTTCCCTTTTTTTGTCTTTTCGCGCCGAAGCTTCAGCGAATACGGTATGAGCAGGTCCGTGTTCGGCAGCTTTGCATATCGGGCTTGCCAAACAAATGCAGGTGGAAATTATAAATAAAGATAAATTATGCATGTCAATTCTTTTTTTATTCGTCGGTCCAGTGTTTTCTAATCGGGTATTTGACGGGGCGTATCAACAACCGCAGGGATGTCGTGTAGAATATGTATGCCCATATCCAATTGATCAATACATTGACTTTGTTGCGCATTCCTAATATGGAAATTAAATGTATGAACATCAAGTCAGCCATGCCGGTCGCCCATAAAAGTAGGCGAATTTTTAAGTCGCATACGGCTCTGTTCCGCCCGATAGTCGCCATTGAGCCTTTGTCGACATACGCAAATGGCGTTGTGATTTTCCCATTGAGGATGTTGGCAAGATGTTTCGCTTGCTGGATGGCCACTTGTGCCACTTGCGGATGCCCTTTCGGGTAGGCTTCGTCGGCGAGATAGGCGATGTCGCCGAGCGCATAGATATTGTCGTAGCCCTTGATTTTGCATTGCCCGTCGATGATGTAACGATTGCCCCTTTGTAATGCAATCGGGCGACAACCCCTTTATGACGCTTCCGGTGATGCCGGCTGTCCAAATCAAAGTTTCGCAATAGATTTCTTCTCCATTCGACAAGCGTACGATATTATCGTCGTACGACTCCATCATGCAATTCAGTCGAGTTTCAATCATCAAATGTCCGAGATAGGTTAACGCATCGGCAGAAGCGCGTTCGCTCATAGTGCGGAGCAGGCGGTCGGTGCCTTCTACGAGAATAACGCGGATGTCTTCTTTGTCGATTTCCGGATATTCCCGTTTAAGGATATAGCGCTTCATCTCGCCAAGCGCACCTGCCACTTTACGCCCGATGGCCCACCTCCGACTACGACAAAACTGAGCAGCTGCTTGCGTCGGCGAATGTCGGTGGTGATGCATGCACGCTCTAACCGATCGAGTATTTCGTTTCTCAAACGAATGGCTTCGGCAGTGGATTTCAGAGTGTGTACCTTTTCTTTTAACTCCGGATGATTGAAGAAGTTGTTGGTTGTGCCGGTGGCAATGACCAACCGATCGTATGGAATTTCTTCAAATTGGGTGGTGATTGTAGCTTTTTTTCCGGATTTATGGAGACAACCTCTCCATAATGGTAATTGGCATTTTTCATTCGTCGCATTTCTCGGCGAAATGGGAATGAAATGCTCCCCCGGCTCTAAGCCGGAAGAAGCGATTTGATAGAAGAGCGGCGGGAAACTATGGTAGTTGTGCTTGTCGACAATTGTAACGTTGAATTTTTGTTTGTCGAGTTTTTAGCCAAGTTTAATCCTGCGAATCCACCGCCTATGATAACGATATGTTGCCTGTTCATATGAATGATTTCTTTTCGGCGCATGAGAATTGCGTGTTTTGAAAACCATTAATAAAACGCATTTTAGTTGCAGAAGTTCAATTTGTTTGGGAGAATATGTGCAATAAAAAGCGTCGTTTTTGCAGTAATGAGCTTCTTTGGGCAAAGATAATGCAAATCGAGCGCAGAAACGCCAAACTTGTTTGAGCGATTATGCCGAGATGCAGCTTATTTTCTGCAAAGATACACAATATCGCTGGAATAATCGAAGAAAACCTGCAAATTAACGCAATAGGAATTGAGATTTAAGCAGTTAGGGGAAAATCGCGGAAGTTGGGCAGGGGGCTGAAAAGCGTTCCAAAGCGGATTGCGGACAGCGAACGGTTGAAGAACCTCAGCACCACGCTTTCCTACAAGGTGGAGGCGAAAGGCAAAGACCGTGACGAGATAGGCTTCTTCGCCAAGTTCGTGCTTTGCTCCAACAACGAACACCTGCCCGTCATCATTGACGCTGGGGAAACACGCTATTGGGTGCGGAAAATTGTTCCGTTACGGAATGACGATACCGACTTCCTGCAAAAACTGAAAGCGGAGATACCCGCTTTTCTTCATTTCCTGCAACACAGACAGCCATCCACCAAGAAGGAAAGCCGTATGTGGTTCAATCCGAAGCTGCTGGAGACGGATGCCCTGCGGAAGATTATTCGAAGCAACCGTAACCGTTTGGAGATAGAGATGGGAGAACTGTTGCTCGACATCATGGCAAGCGTGAATGTTGAGTCTGTTTCTTTTTGCCTCAATGACATTATCCCGTTGCTCGTCTGCTCGCAAGTCAAAGTGGAAAAGTCGCAGGTTCGGAAAGTGGTGCAGGAGTGCTGGAAGCTGGCACCTGTATCCAATTCACTTTCCTACACCACCTACCAATACGACTACAACCGTGAATGCCGTTACTCGCCCGTCAGGAGGATTGGACGCTACTATACGGTAAGCAAGGAACAGTTAGAAACACTCTGATATTTTGATGAAATGATGAAAGCATATATAAACATAAAGAATGACAGCGACTTACATTCTCATCAAACGCTCAACAAAAGGATTGGGCTGATGAAAAGAGAAAGCGGACGCAGCCCCACACATCACTTTTCTTTTGGCGAGCGGTTTGATGAAACGCTGATGAAATGTTATTTTACTTGTTATCAGTATATTATGTTACTTAATCATCAATTCATCGGATTTTCACCCCTTAACAAGTCCGCAGGGAAAGCGACAGAGGTAAGTATCGCCATCCGCAGGTTGGTCGGACGGACTTCCGTCCTGCCGACCGACAAGGGAAAGCCGATGTCGTTGACGAAAAGAAAAAGGCAACCAATGTCTGCCAATACCGCCGCCGCAGGCTTTGGAAACAAAAAGCCATAGCTCATTAGGGCGTTTTCTTCACGCACCGCTGACGCTAATGCTAAAAACACCCCAATGAGCCAACGGGGTTACACCCCTCTGGACACCCCGTTTGCCCTGTGCGGCTATGACCGCAGGCAGACGGATACCGACAAATAAGTTTGTATAACCTCAAAAAACAAGAGACGAACATGGGATATATCAGTATCCAAATCAACAAGGCGAAAGGGTCGGCTGACACGGGCGCATCCGACCACATCGAACGCAAGACCACGCCCAAGAATGCAGACCCCACACGCACCCACCTCAACCGTGAACTGGTGGAGTTCCCCGACGGCGTAGCAGACCGCACCGAAGCGATAAGCCACCGCATCCACACGGCAGGCATCAGGCGAAAAATTACTCCCGACCAAGTACGGGCAATCCGCATCGTGCTTTCGGGTTCGCATGAAGATATGGTGAGAGTGCAGGACGAAGGCAGGCTGGGTGAATGGTGCGATGACAACCTGCAATGGCTGCACCGCACATTCGGCAGGGAGAACACCGTTTCGGCAGTGCTGCACATGGACGAACACACGCCGCACATCCATGCAACGGTCGTACCGATAGTGACGGGAGAGCGCAGGAAAGCCAAGAAGAAACAAGCGGACAGCAAACGCACCTACCGCAAGAAAGCCAACGCCGTGCGTTTGTGTGCCGATGACCTCCTGACCCGTGAAAGGCTTGTCGCCTATCATGACAGCTACGCCGCAGCGATGGCGAAGTACGGATTGCAGCGTGGCATACGAGGTTCGGAAGCACGGCACACAACCACCGCCCAATACTACCGTGACCTGAAACGGCAGACGGGAGAGCTTGAAGCCAACGTGCAGCAGTTGCAGACCGAATGCCAACAGGCAAAGCAGGAACTTGACGAAGTCAAAAAAGAAATCAAGTCGGAGAAGCTGGAAGCCGCCAAGACCGAGGCGAAAGCGGCACTCGTGGCAAAGGTCGGTTCTCTTTTGGGCAGCGGCAAATTGAAAGAGCTTGAAGTCGACAACCGCACCCTGCAAGGCGAGGTCGCTGCCCGTGACGAGCATCAAGTTGTTGCAACAGCAGATGGAGCAGCAACAGGAGGAACACAGCCGCCAACTGATGGAACTGCAAGCCCAGCACCGCAGGGAGATGGCTGATAAGGAAGCGGAGGGAAGTGTCATTCCTGAAATCCATTATCCAAAAAGCCAAGAAGTGGTTTCCGCTGTTCCAAGAGTTGGTGTATATGGAGAAGCTCTGCCTCAAAGTCGGTTTTAACGAAAGGCAGACCGCCACACTCATAAGCGGCAAGCCACTGTTCTACAAGGGCGAACTTTACTCGGAAGAACACAAACGGAAATTCAAAACCGAGGAAGCAGGCTTCCAAGTGGTGAAAGACCCGAAAGACAAGTCTAAGCTTGCACTTGCCATCAACGGGCAACTGATTGGCGAGTGGTTCAAGGAGCAGTTCGACAGGCTGTTCTCATCCATTAGAAGGACGGTTACACCGCACAGAAAGGACAAAGGCTTAGGATTGTAAACAATGCCAACGGGAGGGTAGCAAGTTTGTGTTTTGGGCAGACCAAAACCAGCTTGCTGAATCCCGTTGGTCAAACGATAATGATATCTTAATTCTTTCCTCTATACTCATTTGGCGTAATTCCCGTTGCTTTGAATACCCGCGTGAAATGCTGTGGATATTGAAAACCAAGACCGTAGGCTATTTGGCTGATGGAACGTGTCGGGAGCAACAGTTGCTCTTTGGCTATGCCGATGATTTTGTTTTTGGATGCACTCCAAGGCGGTCTTGCCTGTTTCTTTCTTGATTAAGTCGCCGAAGTAGTTGGGTGAAAGGCATAGTTCGCCAGCGCAGTATTTCACGGTGGGCAATCCTTTCTGCAAGGCATTGTCACCCGTGAAATAGTTGTCAAGCAATGCCTCAAAGCGGGTCAGGATGTCGCGGTTGGCATCCTGCCTAGTGATGAACTGGCGTTCATAGAAACGGAGGCAATAGTTGAGCAGCAACTCGATATTGTTAGCTATCAGGCGTTTGCTCAAACGGTCGATGGAGTGTTGCAGTTCTTCCTGTATCTTCGTCAGGCAATCAATGAACGTGACGCGCTCCCGTTCCGAAAGGTGCAACGCCTCGTTGACTTCGTAAGAAAAGAACGTGTATTCCTTGATGTTGCGTCCGAGGTTCGTGCCACGGATGAGGTCGGGATGGAAACACAACGCATAGCCTTGCGGCTGGAAATCCTCGCCCGTGTCTTCAATGCCGATGACTTGCCCCGGTGCCAGACAGACGACCGAGCCTTTTTGATAATCGTACCGCTGACGGCCATAAATCAGGTCGCAATTCTTCTCATCTTTCAGAAATACGACATAAAAGCTGAACGTATGACGCATGTGACGCATAGGCCTGGCTTTCGATAAGTCTATCACACTGACCTGCGGATGCAGGAGTTTCCACACCGAGCATATCGTCATAGTCCATCACCGTTTCTATATTCAATAAGGTCTTTTCCATATCGTCATCATTTGAGGGTTGCCGAGACAAAGGTAATGAACTTCATCGGCTTTGCCATACGCAACGATGTAAAATCTGTGTTTTGGTGAAGTATATCCGTGTTTTATATCATCCTTTACAAAGTGCTGATTATAACTAAAATAAAAATCAGTGGATATGTGAAGACCGTCCGTGTTTTGTATAATAGTGAATCGGGAGATACCGTCTAACTTTGCAGCGTGAACAATAAACAGATAATATAATGAAACAAGAATTAGAAGACCGCATGGCGTTGAAGGATTTAGTAGACCGCTATGCAACCGAATCGGACAAGAACAACCAAGATTATTATCGTGAAATCTTCCGCCCGGATGTAAAACTGAAAGTGTATTTCGGTGAGAAACTGGGTATGGACATTAACAATGTGGAAGATATGATTGCGCAGTACAAGGCATTCGGGGCGGCAAAGGCTTCGTTCCACCAGAATGGGCAGCAAGTGGTGGACTTCGTGGACGAAAACCATGCCAACGGAATCTGCTATGCGATAGCCACACTGGTTACGGAAGAGAACGGGAAAGACAAACTGACATTACACGCCGTCCGTTACTATGACAAATATGTGAAAATGGACGGGCGTTGGTGGATTGCAGAACGTGAACAGCATTTTGTCTATTCTTCCGTTCCGCCGTTGGCTTAATGCCTTCCTCCTGTTCATTCCTTTTCAATGGCAATGGATAATATGGAAA
>VOFD01001971.1_pt1 | contig 34930 bp, 48 predicted proteins | sample 5384101 | NCBI WGS metagenome assembly VOFD01 (sample SAMN12384723, study PRJNA508395) | human gut metagenome | isolation source: healthy gut C | host: Homo sapiens
ATCTTATTGAATGCTTCGTCAAATACCACCAGCCGAACGGTATTACTGGCCAGGGTGGAAGAATTGTTTACCTGGTACAGCTGTGCAAAGGACGCCAGTACCGCAATATAGAAGGGCGTCTGAGTCTCACCGCCGGATTTGGTATTCAAGGTCTGGGAGAGCAGCTGCCTGGAACCGTTTTGATCCGTAGTTTCCAGATCGAATTTTAGGTAGGTCCTGAAATCGGTAAATCGCTCGATATTCTGCTGAAGCTCACTCTGCTTTCTGGCGTTGACTTGGGTATCATCGGACATGGCAATTTGGCTAAACAAGGTCTCCATCAGATTTCCGTATTTCTGCTGGAACGGTAGTGCAAACAAGCCGCCATCCCCTTCCATCAGCTCCGGTGCCATAATCATATCATAATAATCGGCGTAATCTGGATTGCGGTCTATTTTAAACTGGTACTGGTCTGTTCCGAACTTTGCCTGTTTCAAAGCTTTGTTGAGGTTCTTGACCTGCCGATCTACCTGCTCAATGCTGGATTTCAGTTTGTTGAGAAAATCGTTTTTGAACTGTTCCATGGCGCTTTCCCGGGCGGCCTTGATCTTCTCCCTGTATTTTGGCAGCTCGCTTTCCTCCAGAACCTGCCGCTCCGCCTCATATTCTCCGTTGTCCATAGCATCCACCCGGAAGGGGCAAGGCTTAAACTGATCGGCATAATTCTGCCTGGCCTGAAGCAGCTTTTCCCTGGTTTGATCCCGCTCATTGATGGTGCGCGGCAGCTGATCGCTGAAGTTCTTATGTACCGTTACCGCCCGTTTTAGACGGGCAAGTTCCTGATGGTAGCGGGGCAGACCGGTCTGTTCCTGATACGTCTGGGGAAATGTCTCGGAAATCCGACTCTCCAGCTCCATAAGTTTTTGACGCTGACCCGGCAGGCGCTCATCTTCCAACTGGCGGATCTGTGCTTTCAGGTCTCCGCGACGCTCCACGGTGTCTTGCTGCCTGTCGCGCAGGATTTTGATCTCACCAATCAGGCTTGCAATGGTCTGCCGCTGCTCATCCAGCCAGAGCAAATTCAGCTGGGAAAGCCGTTCCTCTGTTTGCGCAATTTCTTCTTTGATTTCCAGGCTACGCAGGTAATCATTCAGCTTTTCCTGCACCGTATTCTGAACGAAAAAATGGTTAAACAGAGGCTCTGCCTGCCGTTTCAATACCTGTAGTATCGGCGCCCAATATTGATGCGCTCCTGCACCCGATCCAGTTCCGCCTCCAGACGCTGGATCCGCAGGGCTACGGCACGGCGACCAATAAAGGCGTCCTCCATCCACGCACGGCGCAGCGGGCGGGTCACATACCCTTGATACAGCATACCTTCGGCTGTGATGGCCATCTTATGGCTGCGGAGCTCCTCCACTCGCGCACAGCACACCACCCGTCCCAGAAGATAGTCAATATAGCTGCGGGCCAGATCATTTTCCGTTTCCACCTTTTGGGCCAAACTATTTTCCAGGGGTGGAGTTTTTTTTTCCCGCAGTTTGCCGATATCCACAATGCCAAAGGAATTTTGGCCAAACTCCTCTTTGATCTGATTATAGAGTTTCTGTGCCTCCGGGTAGCAGGCTGGATCCACCAGGAGATAAAACTTCTGAGTGTTGAGATAGCCCTCCACTGCACCACGCCAGGCCTCATCCTTCATTTCCAATACATCGGCTAGAATTGGCACCACCACTGGCTTACCTACCTTCTGTTCCAGCTCCATGCTCAGACGCTTTTGGAAGTGGAGCAGGCCCCGAGGGTAGTCCTTAATGTTTTTCGCAGATTGGCTAATGCGGCCTGTTTTTGATCTGCTTCGGCCTTGTATGTGTCCAGATGGTCTTCCACCTTGTGGGCAGTATTTCGAATTGCCGCAGTGAGCTCTGCCACAGCGGCCTGGGCTTGCTCAAAGAGGGAGAGCGGACGGGCAAACAGCTGCGCTCCTGTATTCTCCAGGGCGGCGTATATGTTTTGGGCGGTCTCCGCAGCTTGCTGCACCTGCGCCAGATCTTCTTCTGTCTCCCAGGCGACCATATCTCTGCATAAATGGTGGATGCGGCTGGCCTCCTGCCGGATTTCCAGCGACAGAATTTGCATACCTGACAGCAATTTTTCCTGTTCCTGCAGCAGCCGTTTCTTTTCCAGTTGGAGTTTTTCTTCCTCCTGAAACACGCTGCTTTGCGCCACTGCCAGTTCTAACTCCTGCCGTCGCTTCTCTTTTCCTCGATTTCCAGGAAAAAGCCTGGATATCCTCCTCTGTTTTCTGTAAGGCGGCTTTACCATCCTGCAGTTCCCGTTCTGTGTATTCGATGGCAGACTGCTGCACTTCCTTCTCTGCCCACAGAGACAGGAAAAATTGAATGCGCCACCGGTCGATAGCCTGCTGCCAATCCTGGTACAGCCGCCCGATCTTTGCAAAGCCTCCAGCTTTTCCTCCTGGCGCTGTGCCAACTGCTCGTGACGCTTATTCGCAGATGTTCTCTGTAATAAATTTTGAATGTCTACAATGGGACGAAAAGGAGATCGCCTTCTTCATCATCCGCATGACCTGCTCGTTGTGGACATTCCACTTGGCCAACAGGTCTTCCTGGTACTGCTTGTGGGTATCGTAAAGCTTCCCCTGCATACCATACTCTTTCAAAAACACACGAAGAGTAGGGATATCAATGGCCTCACCCTGGCGAATAAAGCAGTCCGCTGGTAGTACTCCATCATACAGGAAAAACCGGTCCTGCCGACTTCCGTCGCTCCGGCAGTCGAAGATGACGCCGCTGACAAACCGCTTACCCTCCACATCGTCCAAAAATTCGCAGGCAATAAAGGTGGAGTAATTTTTACCGCGTCTGGAATTTGGGTTATTTTCGTCCATATCAGCCCGCAGATATCCATCCAGCGTCCGCTGAGACTTTTCATTGGCTGCCTGGTTGAAGTTCCGGGCGTTGGTCTCGCCCAGAAGAACAATTTGAAGTGCGTCGATTATAGTGGATTTTCCTGCTCCGTTTTTTTCCAGTCAGGAAATTAATATCATCCACTTCAATAAGTTCTTTACTAAAATAGAGCCAGTTAATCAGCAGAATCTTCTTCAGCTTCTTCACTTTCCTCCTCCTTTCTTAATACCGATACAATGGCATTCAGTTTTTCACTAGAAACCGCAGATAAAACCGTGGGCAATATGGCGAATTTACAACTGCCCTGGTTGTATTTTCCCTCGATTCGCTGAATCACCGAGTGGTTATCCAGCACCGTAAGTGCCCGCTTTACCTCATCCATGTTGGGCTTTGCCGGTAAGATGGCATAGTCTGTCACTACTTTTTCTAAAAGGTCCCGAACAGAACAGACGGCATCCTGCTCTAATCCAAGTCGCTCCAGATTTTCCTCATAGAGCATACGAATCGCCAGCAGCATAGCAGTTTCTTTCTTATTCAGATTGCAACGATTGGCCTCGTCCGTGTTCAGAACATAATAATACCCGTTCAAATCGTCCTTGCGTAGATCCCAATCCAAAAAGGCCAGATACTCCTGTATCGCCTCAAAGTGGGCAGAGAGAAACACATAGTCCGGATTATTGACCCGTCCCACCCCTGGTTGATACACGGTTCTTACTACATAAGTGCGGCTGAGGAGTTGATTGCAAATGGACTTAAAGCGGTCAAGATCTTTTTTGGGTCGCTGTACTGAGCCACTCAAAACTCATTTCTTCCCCTCCTTGCGCGTAATTTGAAGCTGTGGAATGGTGTATGCGTTTTCGGTAAATGTCCCTTCCAGCTCTCGGACCACAAAGTCCGCCTCGGGATCTCGGCCAGTGAGCACAGCCAGCATACTCATAATATAGGCCCGATCATCCGACAGCCCCATGTCTTTAGAATAGCAGATGCCGCGATCACCCAGCCATTTTTCCACGTATGCCGCAATGGCAGACCGGCCATACTCTGATCGAAGCAATTCCAACGCCTGTGCCTCTGCCGCTGCATCCAGCTCCGTTTCCTCGATCAGCACCGGAGCCGTCTTCGTTCGTTTTCCGGGGCGCTTGCGATACCAAAGGCTCTTATCAGAAAGGAAAGATTGTTCATAGATCTGAAATGCGGGCTGAATCCGGTCCACCAGCTCGGAATCTCGATGTTTTCCTCCCAGCGCATTCAGAAGATAGTTTAGATTTCCACGAACGGAGAAATCACGGTTGGTCAAATTTTCTAATTTCTGTGTCGTTGCCCTGGTATACCGGCGCACCTGGCAATCAATTTCATCCAGATACTCCGACTCAATGCTGTCATAACAGTCCTTTACCTCAAAAATTTTTTGCATCAGATCCCGTCGACAGTCTGCCAGTGCGGCGCCCCGGCGATCCTGTAACGCAGCGTTGGCAAGAGCTGTCAACAGCGCATCATCTTCGGCCCAGTTTGTAAGGATCGTCTGGATTGGAACCCTGTACTTTGGGACCGAATCCTTGATTTTCAGAGGCCGAATATAGGCCTCTACCACTTTCTGCCCAAAATCATCAAAATGTGAGGCCAGAACATCATTCACTTCCTGCATCTTCATTTGTAATTGAAAGAAGTGCTTTACGTTGTGATAGACCATTTGAAGCAGTTGGAGCAGTGCCTGGGTATTATCATAGGCATTGTAAACCGCTGCCATCTTGTCATAGATGCTGCCACTCTCATCGGCCACTTTCAGGGTGGAGTACGTGCTGAACACATAGGAATAGCCGCGAATAGGGCTGTCATCCCGCAGTTGATGGAACAGCTTCAGAAGGGAGCTACTGTAACCAGGAACTGTAATATATTCATCAAAGTCCTCGCTGCGCTCTTTTTCGAACCAACCTTTGCTGTATAATTTACGAATTAGAAATCTGGCACGACCTGAAATATCCCGCAGCTCTTCCTCATCAATGTCCTCGCCCTCGAATGTAGCCTCGGCCAGCTGCTGCTCCAATTTGCTGCGAAGCATGGAGTAAAAAGGTGTTCTCTGGGAATTTTCAAATTGTCTCGGTATGCTTCCCAAAGCACATCAAGTGCGTCAGCATACAGTGCACGATTCGGCGAGGCCAAAACAGAAAACAATTCAGTTGGGATACGCTCAAATAGGTTCATCGCAATCCCTCTCTTATAGGAGAAATTTATGACTGGAATTCTAATTAAACTTAACGATCGACCGGATATTATATTTGAAAATGGGACCTTCTACGGTGGATTACATTGTGGGGAATGATTGTCTGTTTTTGAGAGAAAATGTAGGGTGGGTCCCAGTGCGGCTGGAATTCACTGACGACTGGGTGTTGGTAGATGGCAACAGAGGCAAAACATTCCCTATTCCGTACGGAGACCACGTCAAGGTGTAAGTGTACTATCCCACCACCAATTTATTTGTCTTCTTCAGGAACTTCGCCGGAATCGGCCGTTCCACTCCCAAGTGATATTCATGGGTCTGCTTCCGCGTGCTTCACATAGTCGGCCGCCCCCAGGAAGGTGTAGGCCTCGGCACCTCCGGTGATCCGGTCGGCCTTTAAACTCCCGGACGAACAACAAGCACTTTACTCCCACGCTCCCAGTGGTGAATATACCTTTGACCGGTGGGAGAGTCCGCCGCTGTGGTGCTCTGGCTCTGCCAATGGAACAAGCTCTCATTGATGGAGTAATCGTTGTACATGGTGGTGGGAGAGTAGTCCTTATCCGCCTTATTCAGGGTTACAAAGAATACATCCAACTGTTTTTCCGGCAGCCACTTGACACCCCTCCCGGACGGTCGCTGGCTTCAAAAAGTCCAGTGCCACCAGCAATTGATCACTGGTATAGGTACAATGGAGGTCCAGCGGGCAAGCAAAGCCAAAGTGCACCGGCTCATCAATGAAATCGATCTGCTCATACCGGTAGCGAAGCAGGTCCAGAAGCTCACGCAACAGCACCGGGCTGTCAGAGAGGGCATACAGGTTATCCAGCACCTCCTCGCAGGACCAATTCTCTGCCGCCTTCCCCCAGACAGTCACGTAGAACATCTGGAGCATCCGCTGCTCCAGCTCACCCAGCGCCGTAAAGTTCATATCGTCCAGACGAGGCAACAGGTCCAGCAAAAAACGGATCCAGCGGCGGGAGTCCACAACGGCCAACCGGCTCAAGGCCTTTGTGAGGACTTCCTCCAGTGGCTCGCTGAAATCCGCGATCACATCCGCCCGGGCGCAGAGGCGGGAGAAGGAGGAGAACCTGTAAAGTGCCCTGGGGTCCAGGTGGTAATACTCCAGGAAGTTGGCCAGAGTCAGTTCCAGGCCGCTATCCTCTGTAAAGCTGGCCACTCTGGATACCAGGCCAGCGGCATTGCTGTAAGAGGCACGAATATTTTCCAGAATGTACTTGGCCGCCTTTTTCTCCAACTGTATGTAGCATCCTTTGGGCACGGAGATAAAGCCATCTTTGATCTCTCTGGAGACGCTGCGAGTGGTGTTGGACAGCAGGGCGGCAAACTTGTCCTCGAAATTGTAACGCTTATTAGCCTGGCCGATAAAGTCCAGTACAGTCAGGCACTCCTTATCTTCGGCCAGCCGCAGGCCACGCCCTAACTGCTGGAGGAAAATAGTCAGAGACTCAGTGGGCCGCAGGAACAGCACCGTATTGACCTCCGGGATATCAACACCCTCGTTGTAGATGTCCACCACAAAGATGAAACGAATCTCGCCGACTCACCAGCCGCCCTTTGGCGGCTTTTCTTTCCTCATCAGAGGATTTTCCAGTTAGGAAAGATCGAGGGAATCCCGTGGATCATTGAAATAGTGACACATAAACTCCGCATGCTCAATAGAGACGCAGAAGCCTAACCCCTTTACCGCATCGATATCAGTCACATACTTCAGAAGGAGGACACCACCAGATCGGCACGGCGGTTGGCCACGGCGCCGCTGAGGGTGTAAAGCTTGGACAGCTCATTTTTATCGTAGCCGCCGGCGCTCCATTTTAGAGTATTCAAATCCACTGTATCGGTGACGCCGAAGTACTGAAAGGGACACAGCAGCTTTCGGTCGATGGCCTCCGGAAGGCGAATTTCTGCAGCGATTCGGTTGCTAAAATAAGGTAGCACACTCTTGCCGTCCATACGCTCCGGGGTGGCTGTCAGGCCCAGGAAAATTTGGGGTTGGTAATAGGACAGTAGTTTCTGATAGGTAGGCGCCGCCGCGTGGTGAAACTCATCTACAATGATGTAGTCGTAAAAATCCGGGGTAGTCTTCGCAGTGAAATCTTGGGAGTTGAAGGTCTGGATGGACAGAAACAGGTAATCAATGCCATCCGGGTGGTAGCTGCCCACAAACAGCTCGCCAAAGTTTGCGTCCTTTAGGACTAGCCCGGAAGGTGTACAGGCTCTGCCGCAGAATTTCCTCCCGGTGAGCTACAAAGAGCAACCTACAGACCTTCCGGGGTGTTGCTTGCAAAAACGCTTATAGTCCAGAGCAGAAATCACCGTCTTGCCGGTGCCGGTAGCAGCCACCACCAAGTTGCGGGTATATCCCCGGACAGTGCGTTCGGCTTCCAGCTTGTCCAAAATTTCCTGTTGGTAGGAGTAAGGCGCAATATCCATGGTGTACATTTCGGCGTTGTTGGCGTCGAAGTATTTTTCCGCCTTCAGCGCCCGAGCCAGCCGCTCTTTCTGATTCTCGGAGTAATATTCAAATTCATTGGAGTTCCAGTAGCTCTCAAAGGTGGCGGCGATCTTGCTGATGGTCTCCGGCATATCGCGGCGTGTGACCTTCACATTCCACTCAAGGCCGCTGGAAATGGCGGCATTGGATAGATTGGAGGAGCCCACATAGGCTGTGGTGAAGCCGGTATTGCGATAAAAGACATAGGTCTTGGCGTGGAGCCGGGTGCGCTTGGTGTCATAGCTGACCTTGATTTGGGTGTTGGGCAGGGCCCGTAGCTCCTCGATGGCTTCACATCGGTTGCTCCCATATAGGAGGTGGTGATGATCCGCAGCTCCCCTCCGTTTTGGGTGAACTCCCGCAGTTCGTCTATCAGGAGCCGCAAACCGCTCCACTTGATAAAAGACACCAGCATGTCGATGCGGTCGGCGGAGACAATCTCCTTTTTGAGCTCCGTGTACATCTGCGGCTCATGTATAGCGCCGGTGAACAGGCTGCTCTGGGCGATGGAGGTCTCCGGTCGGCTCAGGTCGGCAGCCTTCTTGCCCACCGCCAGCCGGGGGTCCTGCTCCCGTAAAAGTGCAAGAAGCTGCTCCGCCCGCGCTTCAACGCTCAACGCGGCAAAGTCAGCTTCTTGGGTTACGTTTTGAATGAGGTCTACAATCTGGTTGGCAAGGCTGATTTGTGTGGAGATGTCTCCGCCGTTATCGACCACATTCTCCAGACCTTTTTGAACTACATCTGCCAGATACTGTGCCAGCACCTTGGAGGCCTCCGCCTTGTCAATAGGCGCAACTGATTTGCGGGCATCAGGAATCTCCGAAAGCTCGCGGTTCAGGGCGGTATTAATGATTTGTTCGTAAAGGCCGGGAGACAGCATTATCGTTCCTTCTTCCTATCTTCCCTCTGCGGATGTATATTGTATTTAGTATAACTGGAATTTCAAAATCCGACAAGGACTTATTGGCAAATATCAACAAAGCTATCCAGCTTTGATATATCCTGTTTCTCTTCATTGGAAAATTAGTTTAGCATTATATTTGTCCAATAAACAGGACTATTCTGTATGGCACCCTCTGTCAAAATAGAAAGTAGATGATTCAAGCAATGTACAGCTTCTCAACAAAGGGTAAAACGATATCTATTTTCCCAAGTCTTGAAGTAAATGCGCCTATTATCTACCTCAACACCTTCTCCAACGAAGGAGAGAAGGTATACGAGGCCGCGCAGACTGCCGGCTGTCCGCCGTTCACATTGGTGGCCATCAGTGATCTGGATTGGAACCACGATATGGCGCCCTGGGACAGTCCGTCTGCTTTTAAAAATACTGACCCCTGCACCGGCAGCGCGGACGACTATCTGCAACTCATCACCGAAGAGATTATTCCAACGGCAGAGAAGGAGGTCAACGGAGTCCCTCGTTGGCGTGGGATTGCCGGATATTCTCTGGCCGGGCTGTTTGCGCTGTATGCCATCTACCAGACGGACCTGTTTTCCCGTGTGGGCAGCATGTCCGGCTCTCTCTGGTTTCCCGGAATGAAGGACTATATCTTCTCACGCGAACCGAAGCGGTGGCCAGATTGTACATACTTTTCTCTAGGAAATAAGGAGAGCAAAACTCAAAACCCGGTTCTAAGAAGTGTCCAACAGAACACAGAAGAGATTTATGCTTTCTACCAAAGCAGGGGAATTGAGACAGTGTTTCAGCTAAATCCGGGTAATCACTACAATCATGTTGTCGAACGCACAGCTGTAGGCCTTTGTTGGCTCCTGAGCAGGTGAGGTACGTCTCTCGTCAAATTGATACGCCTGCCCCAAAAAACCTTGTTTTTTGGCCACTGCAAAGGTACAATATCCAAAACCCGAACATGCAAAAGGGCCCTTCTGAACAGACGACGGCAGTTATGCCGCGCCTGGTCAAGAAGGGCTCTTTGACCACATGTTTGACCACAGACAGCGCCGGAGCACTCGGAAACAGTGGAATTAAGAGCGGAAAAGAGTGAGCGGAATGTAGCGGAAATGGCCAAAAACTATTAGAAAAAACCAGAAAAAATTTAGTTCAACCGTTTAAGTCGTTTTAGGAATCAGAAACGAATAATGGCGAAAAAGATTACCAATAACCTCTCAAAGCGTGGACAACTCTCTTAAAGATCGGAAAATAGTTATATACTTTTTTATAAAAATTGACCATCACAAGCGGAGGAAGAAATTCTTCTGAAGAAGGCACTAAAGTGAGAAAGATTTGAGAAATTAGTGTTAAATGCTTTTATTTCTCTTACAATAATTGGATTTTTTGAGCATTAGGATTTGCTTATAGCCCGTATTTCTCGTTTGTTGCTTCAAAGGCCTATTTTTAAATATGCTTTATAGCGCCTATTTCTTTGATTATAGCTTGTTAAAAACTGATATGCCTGATGTCCCGATCTGATCCTCTTGCCAGCAGAGCCTTTCCCAGATACAATGGGGACAAAAGTCTGCCCCGTCCTGCCGGACGGAATGTGAAATACCAAGGAGGGTGAAACCATGCAACACGAATGCAGAATTACAGTATTGGATACCAAGGTGTTTCCGGAGTACCAGGAGAAGTATCTTGCGGACCCCAAATCAGGTCCCTGTCCCTGCTTTCGGAAGGGAGATACCTTTTTTGCTCAAGCGTACCGCCGAGAGGGATGATTTTTACCACCTGATGAACGGGAAATTCTGCGGGGAAGCGTGGGACGCCATCAGCCGGTATGTCTACACAGCCCTCCAGGGCGGATCGATCATGCAGAAGTGGACCAACGATGAACGGCTTATGATCGCCTGCTGCAACGACGGGACCCGGCCGGTGATCTTCAAGATCGAGCGAATCGATATCCCCGAGACCGAAGAGGAACGGGAATGGCTGGAAAAGCAGAATTTCAAGAATACGGCGGAGGATGCCTACACCGGCTGAATCAGGGACAGGCGCATCAATGGTCACGGCTCTGGAGATCCCAACACTGTCTATTTAAAGGGATACTTAATGCAAAGCGGAGCGCTCACACGAGCGCTCCGCTTTCTCATAGTTCTCTTTGCAGATACACCATATCTACCAGCTTGACCCCGCACTCGTAGATGGGGTGGTCGTAGTGGTCGGTGAAAAAGTTCTTGACCAGATGATGCCTGCAAAAGCCGCAGGATTCATAAAACGGGATGGTGGAGGGGCTGTCCCCGGTGCCCACCTGCAGCACCGTATACTGCTCCGTATAGGTCTGGACGAGGAAGGCCACCATGGCCTTTCCATAACCCCTACCCTGAAATCAGGCGCGACGGCGATGTTTTTCAGCTCCAGAACGCCGTCTCCCTCGTCGGTCACCACGCACTCTGCTTTGATTCCGTCGTCCTCCAGTACATACATGGTCCCCCGCTCCAAATATCGGTCCACCATGTCCTCCTGCTCATCAGCCAACAGAAGCAGATCTAGATACTCTTTGTTTTTTATTTGTATCAATTTTCTTAATCTCCATATCTGTGCTCACCGCTTTTCATATACCAGATCCACGATCCCATTCCAATGTTCCGTTTTCACCAGCTTCAGCGGAAGCTCCTGCGGAAGCTCCGGAAACAACCGCACGCCTTTGCCCAGCACGGTGGGGATGATCGACAGCCACAGCTTATCGATGCGGCCCTCTCTCAGCAGCTGCCCGGCCACGGACGCACCGCCGCAGATCCAGACATTGCCCTTGTGTGACTCTTTCAGCTTGTCCACCAGGGCAGTCAATTCTCCATCGGTGTGTCACCACATAGCAGGGGCGGCCCTCATAAGGCCAGCTGTCCGGGGAAAGCTCCGTGATCAGTTGGTGATAAGTGGTCCAGCCCATGACGATGGCGTCCACTGTGTCCAAAAATGCCGGATAACTGCCGGGGGCATCCGGCTTACTGCCGTCGCCCGCCAGCCAGTCCACGCCGCTCTGTTCGTCCGCAAGATACCCGTCCACGCTCATGGCGAGATATAATACGAACCTGTCCCATAATGATTTCCTCCGTTGCCCTTATTGTACCCAAGAGGTAGTGAAAAGAACAAGACAAAAGAAACATGACAGACAGTTGTCCTGTTCCTGTGCTATAATGCAGATAAAAGGCGAAAGGCGGTGCATCCCATGAAGATGGAGCGGCTCATTGGCATCCTATCCATCCTGCTCCAGCGGGAGAAGGTCACCGCCCCGGAGCTGGCGGAGCAGTTCGAGGTATCCCGCCGGACCATCCAGCGGGACATTGAATCCCTGTGCCGGGCGGGCATCCCATCTCCACCACCCAGGGCGCAGGCGGCGGCATCTCCATCATGGAAGGCTACCGGGTGGACCGGACGGTGCTTACCGCTCCGGAGCTGCAGGCCATCCTGGCGGGGCTGCGGAGCCTGGACAGCGTCAGCGGCACCCGGCGCTACGCCCAGTTGATGGAAAAACTGTCCGCCGGGACAGGCGGGCTGTTACCCGGCGGCGCCCATATGCTCATCGACCTCGCCTCCTGGTATAAGACCAGCCTGCCTCCCAAAATTGAACTCATTCAGTGCGCCATTGAGCAGCACCGCATTATCCGCTTTACTTACTTCTCCCCCAAGGGGAGAGTCAGAGCGCACCGTGGAGCCCTGCTACCTGGTGTTCCACTGGTCCACCTGGTATGTGTGGGGCTGGTGCCGGATGCGTGAGGATTTTCGCCTGTTCAAATTGAACCGCATGACGGACCTGGCCGCCGGTGAACCCTTTGAACCCAAGGTCCGCACCCCTGCCCGACCTGGAGCCGGGCGGATCTTCCCAATCAAGTATCAGGTCACCGTTCTCTTTGAGCTGTCCTGCCGCTGGCGGCTGGTGGAGGAGTACGGGGCGGATCGGTTCGCCGAGGAACCGGACGGCCGGCTGCGCTTTACCGGCGGCTTTCCCGACGCGGACAGCGTGCTCAGCTGGGTACTTACCTTCGGGGAGAAGGCGGAGCTGCTGGAGCCGGAGGAACTGCGGGAGCAGCTTGGTGCGCTGACTAAAAGCGCTGGCGCATCGTTACAGGAGGAATTGATATGGCCTCTCATCAGGACTTTGTGGACTATATGGCCGAGCAGCTGCGGGAGGCCGGGAACATCCGCAGCCGGAAGATGTTCGGTGAGTACGGGCTTTCTGCGACGGCGTGTTCTTCGCCGTCATCTGTGACGACCAACTTTTTGTCAAAATCACCCCGGCAGGGGAGGCGGCGTTTCCCAACCTGCCCAAAGCTCCGCCGTACGAGGGGGCCGGAGACTACATCTGGGTAGAGGATGTGGAGGACCGAGACACCATGACCGCCCTCGCTCGCCTCACCTGCCTAGCACTGCAGGATCAGCCGAGAAAAAACGGAGGAAATGACTGTGGCCTTTGACTATAAGAAAGGATACAAAGAGTTCTACCTACCGCCCAAAACGCCGGGCATCGTCACAGTGCCCGCCATGAACTTCCTGGCCGTGCGGGGTCGGGGTGACCCCAACGAGGAGGGCGGCACCTTTACAAGCAGGCCCTGGAGCTGCTCTATGCCGTGGCTTTTACCATCAAAATGAGCAAGCTGGGCAAGCATAAGCTGGAGGGCTACTTCGACTATGTGGTACCGCCGCTGGAGGGCCTTTGGTGGCAGGAGGGCGTCCCTGGGGTGGATTACGCCCGCAAGGCGGATTTCCAGTGGATCTCCCTCATCCGCCTGCCGGAGTTTGTGACGAAAGATGTCTTCCCCTGGGCCATCCGGGAAGCGACGGAGAAAGAAACAGCGAGACTTCTCCCCGGTAGAATTCTTCTCTTGGGAGGAGGGGCTGTGCGTCCAGTGCATGCACATTGGCCCCTATGACGATGAACCCGCCACGGTGGCGGCCATGGAGGAATACGCCAAGGCCCAGGGCTACGGGGCGGATTTCGGAGAGGGCCGGTTCCACCACGAGATCTATCTAAGTGATGTGCGGCGGTGCAAGCCGGAAAAACTGAAAACCGTCATCCGGCAGCCCATCATACGGGCAGAGTGAGGAAAGAGATGAACACAATCATTCGCGAAATACGCCCGGAGGAACATGACCTTCTGCGGGAATTTCTCTATCAGGCCATCTATCTCCCGAAAGGCGTGGATCCGCCGCCCCGGTCGGTGGTGGATCTGCCGGAGCTGCAGGTCTATATTGCGGACTTTGACACACGGCCTGGCGACCACTGCATAGTAGCCGAGGCGGCGGGAAAAGTGGTGGGTGCGGCGTGGTGCCGCATCATGGCGGACTACGGACACATCGACAACGATACCCCCTCTCTGGCCATCTCGTTGCTGCCGGAGTATCGCGGACAGGGCATCGGGACACAGCTATTGAATGGTCTTCTACTCCTGCTCCGGGAGCATGGGTACCGGCGGGCATCCCTCTCCGTCCAGAAGGAAAACCCGGCCCTGTGCCTCTACCAGCGAGCGGGCTTCCGAATCGCGGCAGAAAAGGGTACGGAGTATTTGATGCTTTGGGATGGCACGGGGGACAACAGGAAAATGTGGATATGGATGCAGAAAAACAGCGGGAAAGTAAAATCCGGCAGTGGTTTTCCATGTGGCTGGACAAGCAGGACACGGGCATTGCGGACCTCTTTGCACCGGATGCCGTCTACATTGAGAGCTGGGGGCCGGAGTACCACGGCAGCGGGAAGATCAAGCTGTGGTTTGATGAGTGGAACAGCCGGGGCGGGGTGCAGCGGTGGGACATCCGGCAGTATTTCCACAAGGGGGACCAGACCGTGGTGGAGTGGGCTTTCCGGTGCGTCATGACGGACGGCACCGTCCAGAGTCCAGAGTTTTGACGGCCTTTCCCTCATCCGCTGGAACGAGGCGGGCCAGATCTGCTTTTTGCAGGAATTCGGCTGCAGCGAAAATCGCTATGACCCCTACGCTCAGGGGAACACCCCGGTATTCCGGGAGGAGCAGGCATTGTGGTTTTGAAAGGAGCATTGGTATGGCAACTTCCAGGGTGACAGTGCACTTCCCCTGCCCGGTGGAGCGGGTATGGCAGGCGATGACCGACCTTGCCCATACCGCCTGGCGCAGCGATCTCAACCGGGTGGAGGTGCTGGACGAGGCCAACTTTGTTGAGTACGCCAAAAGCGGCTATGCCACGAACTTCACCGTCACGGCCTGTGAGCCTCTTCGTCGCTGGGTCTTTACTATGGAAAACGGCAACATGTCCGGTTCCTGGGAGGGGGTCTTTGAGTCGGCAGAGGACGGTGCCCTGCTCCATTGCACCGAAACCGTCAACGCTAAACACTGGTGGATGCGTCCCTTTGTCCCCTGTTATCTGAAGCGGCAGCAGAAGCGGTATCTGGACGATTTGCGGAGGGAATTGCTGAAATAAGTTGTGTTAATCAGCGTTGCTTGCGGCAACGGGCCGCTTTGCCTACAATGGGGAGCGAAAGGAGTGAGCCCTTATGCTCAATGAAAACATCAAAGCCATCCGGAAATCCAAGGGTCTTTCCCAGCAGGATCTGGCGGTCAAGGTAAATGTGGTGCGGCAGACCGTCTCCAAATGGGAGCAGGGATTGTCTGTCCCGGACTCCGATCTGCTCATCGCCCTGTCGGAGGCTCTGGAGACCCCAGTCAGCACGCTGCTGGGCGAGACGGTGACCGAGTCGGAAGCGGACCAGGTCAAAGCCCTCTCGGAAAAGCTGGAGATTATCAACCTGCAGTTTGCCCGGAGAAAGGCCATGCGGCGCTCGGCCCTCCACTGGCTGCTCATCGCAGTATGCTTGGGCATCCTGGCCGTCGCCGCGGTTCTGGCCGCGGTGAACAGCCCCTATCTGGGCTGGGATTACAGCGCCCCGGAGACCGCCGTCATGGGGGTGGCCATCCACGCCTTTGAATGGGGCTTTGTCCGTCTGGCGCCCTTGGTGCTGATCGCAGCACTGATGGGCACTTTCCTTACACGGAAAAAGAGCATAGAACATGTTTTGGGAGCGTGTGCCACTGAACAGGAAGAGTGGTACCACCGGACAAATATGAGCACGGAAAATCGGGCAGAGTCCGTTGCTTTCCGATATGCTGAATCCAGAAGGACGGTGTGACCAATGGATTGGGTAACAAGCATTCATCAGGCGATCCAGTATATCGAGGAGCATCTCCGGGAGGAGCTGACCATCCGGGAGATCGCACAGCAGGCGGCCCTGTCTCCCTTTTATTTTCAGAAGGGGTTTGCCATGCTGTGCGGCATGACGGTGGGCGACTACATCCGCCAGCGCCGGCCTCCGCCGCCGGGCTGGAGGTCCTTACGACGGACCGGAAGATCATTGACATCGCGCTGGAGTTCGGCTATGACTCGCCGGACAGCTTCACCAAGGCGTTTGCCCGCTTCCATGGCCTCACACCTGCCGCACTGCGAAAAAGCGGAGGCGCGGTCCGTTCCTTTGCTCCGCTTCGGATCAAAGTGACATTGGAAGGTGGTCAAAATATGGATTGTAAGATTATGAAAAAAGAGGCATTTACGGTGCTCTGCCGGGCAAAGACTTTCAAGTATGAGGACGCCGCCGCTCAGGTCCCCCAGTTCTGGGCGGAGCATTTCGGCACAGGTGGAGGCAAGGTGGTGTGCGGCATGTACGGCATCAACCTGGACGAGAGCATGGGCGGCAGCGAGTTCGAGTATCTCATCGCGGACAACTACGACCCCGCCGAGGAGGTGCCTGACGGCTTTGTCACCCGTACCATCCCGGCCCACACCTGGGCGGTGTTCCCCTGCACCGGCCGGATGCCCCAGGCGCTGCAGGGGCTGAACCAGCAGATCTTCTCCCAGTGGCTGCCCACGAACCCCGACTACAAGATTGCCGCCGGCATCAATGTGGAACTGTACAGCGACGCCAGCAAGTTTGAGGGTGGCACCCAGGATCAGGACTACTACTGTGAGATCTGGATTCCGGTGGAGAAGAAGTAAAGCAAGGAGGCGGCTACTGTGCCTGAGATCGTGCCAAGCGCGGAGCAGATGACAATGTTAGTGGGGAAACCCTTATATGAGATCTGGACGCAGTTATGCGCCTTGATTGACGAGAAATATGACATGGAGCGCTTGTGGGGCAGCGGCGGGAAGGCATGGACCTATGAGTACAAATTTCGCCCGGGCGGCAAAACCTTGTGCGCGCTTTATGCCAGAGAAAACTGCATCGGGTTTATGGTCATCTTGGGCAAGGACGACCGCTTGAAATTCGTAAAATTTGAGAATGATAGGGAGCATTACGCTCCGGAAGTGCAAACCATTTATGATGAAACGCCAACTTACCATGATGGGAAATGGCTGATGTTTGAACCAGCTGACACCTCATTGTTTGAGGATTTCCTTCGGCTGCTGGCCATCAAGCGGAAACCGAACAGGAAAAGTAGCAGGCCCCCGGCTATTCGCCGAGGGCCTGCTTTATTCTTATTTTACCCAGTGGATAACGGCGTCCCGCAGAAGCGGGCGCAGCCGGGCAGGTGCTTGTCGTAGTAGGCGGTGAACCGCTCATCCATCACATACAGCTCCGCGATCCCCCGGTGCTTGGCCGGGTCGTACGGATTTCCGGTGATGGTGAGCCACCGGCGGTGGAGGGTGCACAGTTCCTTGCCATCCTCACCCTCCGGGGACAGCCCGGCCTGGACGGCAGCCTCCAGCCGCTCCTGGATCTCCCGCCCCAGGTCCGTCCACTCCTGGTACTGCTCCTGGGTCAGATTCATCACTGCGGCGTTGGCCTCGTCCACCTCTTGGTCGCCGTACTTGGCGCGGATCTCTGCTCCGTAAACTTCCTCGTTATGGGCCACTGTGCGCTGCTTGAACGCCTCAAATTTCTGCTCGTCGCTCATGATCTCGTTCCTTTCTTCCGCTCCGATGGTGTCTTTCACCGACCGGATCAGCTTTTCCAGCCGTTCCCGCTCTGCCTCCAATGCGGCCAGGTGGCTTCGCAGAGCAGCCAGACGGTCAAAGGAGGGATCGTCCAGGCATTCCTTGATGCGGGCCAGCTCCACCCCGAGGGCCCGGTAATACAGGATGTCCTGCAAGCGGTCTACCTCTGCCGCGCCGTAGTAGCGGTAGCCGCTCTCCGCCACGCGGCTGGGCTTGAGCAGGCCGATCTCGTCGTACCAGCGCAGGGTGCGGGTGGTCACCCCGGACAGGCGCGACAGCTCCTGAATGGAATATTCCATAGATATCCCTCCTTGGGAATAAGGTACCAGTTGACGGCGCGTCAAAGTCAAGGGGAAACTTTCAAAGTCGATGGATTTCCCGCTGCAGCCGCTCCAGAAATTCCGCCGCCGGGATTCCGTCCATCTGGGTGTGGTGGAACTGAAAGGAAACCGGAAGGGTGGTGCGCAGCCACTTTTTCCGATACTTGCCCCAGATGAGGAAGGGATTGTTGTAGTATCCGGCGTAGATGTTCACCGCGCCGTCGATCTCATACCCCGCCAGGGCGGAGGTGCCGATGACCATATAATCTTCGCCCAGCTCAAAGCTCTCTCCGCTCTCGTGGACCTGCTTGGTGAGCTTTCGGTAGTATTGGTTGAATTGCTCCAAATCAGCGGAAACAGGGATGTCACAAGTGGCGATGGTTCCGTCCCGGGTGGCTACCACAGTATTGACCGCCAGGCGGTCGTATTGGATCAGCTTGTCTCCCACCGGAAGGAGATAGAAGTCCTCCATCTCCGCCGCCGCCTTTCCGATGCACCAGCACAGAAGCATACTAAATTTATAACCCCGTTTTCGGCTCAGCCGTACCAGCGCCGTCACATCCAGCGTCTTCATCAGGGTCACCATAGGCATGGGAGCCTGCATCCAGAGCTCGAAGGCCAGTGCCCGGGAGGTGCTCTTTGGATCTACTTCTTTCATGCTGTTCTCCATTCTCTTTATGAAGTCCGGTTCGGTTGGCCGTGGTAAGTATCCCTTATCATAGCATAGCTCATGATTGTGGGCAACCGATTCCCATGTTCCAGATCCGGAACTTGTGGTATAATGAAACATCGTAAACAAAATGTAAATGCACAAACAATGAGGACCAAATATGAAACACATTTTTCTTTTAGAGGATGACGAGACCCTGGGGCGGGGGATTGCCATGGCGCTGACAGGGACGGACATCCGTCACCTGCCATTCCACCTTGACCCTGGCCCGAGAAACACTGGCGGAGGAGCACTTTGACCTGCTGATCCTGGACATCAATCTTCCCGACGGCAGTGGCCTGGACCTGCTGCGTCAGGTGGGCTCAGAGGGCGACTCCACGCCGGTGATCCTGCTCACGCCAACGACCTGGAGCTGGACGAGGTCACCGGTCTGGAGGCCGGGGCGGACGACTACATTACCAAGCCCTTCTCCCTGGCGGTGCTCCGGGCCAGGGTGAATGCCCAGCTCCGGCGGGGCACACCAAAAGGTCTCCCCTGCCCTGTCCGTGGGTCCCTTCGCCTTCGATTTTGACCGGATGGACTTCCGCCGGGACGGGGCGGCCGTGGAGCTGAGTAAAACCGAGCAGAAGCTGCTGCGGGTGCTGGTGGAGAATCGGGGGCATGCGGTGCCCCGTGCTGCCCTGGTGGACCGGGTGTGGACGGATGGCGCGGAATTTGTGGAGGAAAACGCTCTGTCTGTCACAGTCAAGCGGCTGCGGAGCAAACTGGAAGCCGACCCTCCAGGCCGGACTATCTGAAAACTGTTTACGGCATCGGCTACACCTGGGCGGTGAAACCATGACAGGATATGTGATCGCGGGGCGTCGCCCTGCTGCTGGCCCTGGCCGTGGTTGCCGTTACCCGGTGGCGGACCGCCCGCACCGTCCGGCGGCTGGACGAGATGCTCACCGCGGCCATGAACGGCAGCTTTTCCGAAGAGACCTTTGACGAGAGCCGCCTCTCCGCACTGGAGAGCCGGCTGGGGCCCGGTACTTGGCGGCCAGCGCCCTGTCTGAGCGAAATGTGCGGGAGCAGAAGATCAGATCAGCGCCCTGATCTCCGACATCTCCCACCAGACCAAGACCCCGGTAGCCAATCTCCAGCTCTACGCCCAGCTGCTCACGGAGCAGCCGCTCTCGCCCCAGGGAAAGGACTGCGCCGCCGCCCTCTCCGCCCAGGCGGGCAAGCTCCAGACCCTCATTGAGGCTCTGGTCAAGACCTCCCGTCTGGAGACGGGGATCCTGGCCCTTCACCCCCAGCCCGGGGAGATCGCCCCGGTGGTGGAGCGTGCTGCCGCTCAGTATGCGCCCAAAGCTGCGGAAAAGGGAATTGCCCTGACCCTTGGGCAGAGGACGGGCTCCGCCGTCTTTGATCCCAAGTGGACGGAGGAGGCGGTGTGCAACCTGCTGGACAACGCCGTGAAGTATACTCTTGCCGGCGGGGGTGATAACAGTGGAGGTCAAAAACTATGAGCTGTTCTCCGCCATTCGGGTGACTGATACCGGGTCGGGCATTCCCGAGGCGGAGCAGGCCAAAATTTTCGGGCGCTTTTACCGTGCTCCCTGGTGCTTATCAGGCCGAGGGTGTGGGCATCGGCCTCTACCTCACCCGGCAGATCGCGGAAAAGCAGGGGGGCTATGTGAAGGTGGAGAGCACCACCCGGGATGGGGAGCACCTTTTCCCTCTATATCCCCCGTGAGTCATAGGAAAGCAGTACGCAGGAGGACTACGCCGTGAGAAATGAATATGAAAACGAAGCTTTTTTCCAGCAATACGCGCAGATGTCCCGCAGCCGGGAGGGGCTTTCCGCGGCGGGAGAGTGGCACCAGCTCAAGCCCCTTTTCCCGCCGCTGGTGGGAAAGGCCGTACTGGATCTGGGCTGCGGCTATGGATGGCACTGTAAGTTCGCCGCGGAGCAGGGCGCCCGGCAGGTGCTGGGTCTTGATTTGAGCCAGAAAATGATCGAGGAAGCCCGGCGGCGCAACAGCGGGGAGGGCATCCTCTACCGGGTGTGCGGGATCGAGGAATATGAGTATCCGGAGGGCGCATGGGACTGCGTAGTCTCCAATCTGGCGCTGCATTACATCGAGGACCTGAACTCCATTTTTGAAAAAGTCCATCGGACACTGAAAAAGGATGGAATCTTTTTATTCAACATCGAGCATCCGGTTTTTACCGCCGGCGTGGGGCAGGATTGGGCCTATGGGGAAGATGGCACGCCGCTGTACTGGCCCGTCGATCGGTATTTCATGCCCGGGGAGCGGATCACCCACTTTCTGGGCTGCGAAGTTCGCAAGCAGCACCATACGCTCACCCAGATCCTGATGGGACTGCTGCGCAGCGGATTTGCCCTGGAAGCGGTGGAAGAGGCAGAGCCTTCTGCGGAAATGCTGGACATTCCCGGCATGCGGGACGAGCTGCGCCGGCCCATGATGCTGTTGGTGCGGGCCAGAGCGGTGGATTGACGGGCCGGACTTCTTTCAAAACTGTCACATTCTCGAAAGTACCAGGACAGATTTCCATGCTAAAGTCTGTATTGTCAAAAGACAGTACAGACTTTTTCATGGGAGGAGAACAGTCATGACGATTTTACAGACCAAGGATCTGAAGAAAATACTACGGCTCCGGGGACACCCAGGTAAAGGCCCTGGACGGCGTGGATCTCGGCATCGAGCAGGGAGAGTTTGTAGCCATTGTGGGCACCTCCGGTTCGGGCAAATCCACCCTGCTCCACATGCTGGGCGGGCTGGACCGCCCCACCTCGGGCACCGTCACCGTGGACGGCAAGGACATTTTCTCCCTGAAGGACGAGGCTCTCACCATTTTCCGACGCCGCAAAATCGGCTTTGTATTCCAGGCCTACAATCTGGTGCCGGTGCTCAGCGTATGGGAGAACATCGTCCTGCCCATTCAGCTGGACGGGGCCAAGATAGATGATGCCTATGTTCAGGAGGTCGTTGCTACCCTGGGACTGGAGAAGAAACTGGCCAATCTCCCCAACCAGCTCTCCGGCGGTCAGCAGCAGCGTGTGGCCATCGCCCGGGCTCTGGCCACCAAGCCCGCCATCTGCTGGCCGACGAGCCCACCGGCAATCTGGACAGCCGGACCAGCCAGGATGTGCTGGGCCTCATGAAGGTTACCGGGCAGAAATTCGCCCAGACCATGGTGATGATCACCCACAACGAGGAGATCGCCCAGCTGGCTGACCGCATCGTCCGGATCGAAGACGGGCGGATCGTGACGCGGTAAGGAGGCGAAGAACATGAAGGTCTCCAATCGCGGCTGTATCCGCCGCCTGAGCCTGCGCTCCCTTCTCGCAACCGCACCCGAAACATCGTGGCGGTGCTGGCCATTGCCCTGACGGCAGTGCTCTTACGTCTCTTTTTACCATCGCCCTCTCCATCAACGAAGGCATCCAGCAGAACAACTTTCGCCAGGCCGGGGGCTGGAGCCACGGCTCATTCAAGTACCTCACCGAGGAACAGTTTCAGGAACTGAAGGACGATTCTCTCATCGAGTCCTGGGGCCTGCGGCGATTTCTGGGGATGCCTACCGAGGTGCCCTTCAACAAATCCCATGTGGAGATCGGCTACTCCGACGCCAACGAGGCCCACTGGAGCTACTGCGACCCAGTGGAGGGCCGCCTCCCGCAGGAGGGGACCGACGAGGCCGCCACAGACACCCACGTCCTGGAGCTGCTGGGGGTGGAACCAGAAATCGGCGCAGAATTCACCGTTACCTTTGATGTGGACGGCCATGATACCACCCAGACTTTTACTTTAAGCGGCTGGTGGGAGTATGACGAGGCCATCGTGGCCAACCACATTCTCATTCCTGAAAGCCTGGTAGACGCCATCCTGGCAGAAGTGGGGGTCACCCCGCCGGCAGCGACGGCATGACTGGAAGCTGGAATCTGGACGTGATGCTCCAGCACGGCGCCCGCTCTATTTCCTCCGATCTGGATAAAATCCTGGTTAACCACGGCTACCAGTCGGAAACCCGGGAGAAACCTATATCTCCATCGGCGTAAACTGGGGCTACACCGGGGCGCAGCTCTCCGATAAGCTGGACCCCACCGTGGTGGCCATTATCGTGGGGGTACTGCGCTCATTCTGCTCACCGGGTATCTCATTATCTACAATGTGTTCCAGATCTCCGTGGCAGGGGACATCCGCTTCTACGGCCTGCTGAAAACCATCGGCACCACGCCCCGGCAGCTGCGGCGGATCATCCGCACCCAGGCGCTGCTTCTCTCTCTGATTGGGATTCCCACCGGCCTGCTGTTGGGCTGGCTGCTGGGCGGCGTGCTCACGCCTGTGATCACCGCACGGCTCAATGGAGTGACCACGGTGGTCTCGGTCAGCCCCCTTCTCTTCCTGGGCGCGGCCTTCTTTGCCCTGGTGACGGTGCTCATCTCCTGCTGCCGTCCCGGCCGCCTGGCTGGCAAGGTCTCCCCGGTGGAAGCGGTGCGCTACACCGAGGGCAAGGCGCTGAAGGGCAAGAAGGAACGGCACAGCAGGGGAATATCCCTTCTGTCAATGGCCTGGGCCAACCTGGGCCGCAGCCGGGGTAAGACCTTTCTCACGGTGCTGTCCCTGACCCTGGCCGTGGTGCTGCTGACCGCAACCGTGACCTTCACCAGCGGCTTTGACATGGACAAATATGTGTCCAGCTTCACTGCCAGCGACTTCATCCTGGCTGACGCCGGTCAGTTCCAGACGGACGGGAGACGGATTTAATGACGAGATGGGGGTGCCGGAGGAGGTCATCGCAGCCGTGGACGCCCAGGGCGGCATCACTGGCAGTGGCCGGGTTATGGCAAGACCCCCCGCCTCTGGAGTTTGTCACTGAGGAATACTACCGCTCCCTGTGGGGACAGTGGAACACCCAGGAGGTTGTGGACAGCATGGTAGCCTATAAGGAGCGCACCGAGGACGGCCTGCTGGCCGACCGGGCGCAGCTCTACGGTATGGAGCCCTTCGCGCTGGACCACCTGACAGTGCTGGAGGGAGGTCTCTCAAAGCTGAACGACCCTGATGGGAAGTATATCGCCGCCGTGTACAGCACCGACGACTACGGCAACGCGGATATGAGCAGTCACTGGGCCCGTTTGGGGGATACCGTGACCATCCGCTATGTGGAGGAGTACGAATACTATAACCCCAACACCGGTGAGGTCTACGGACCCTGGGAGAATGTGCCGGAGGGGGCCAGCTATGCGGACCGGGCGGTCAAGTACCGGGATGTGGACTACACCGTGGCCGCTCTGGTGACGGTGCCCTCCGCCCTGAGCTACCGCTACTACGGCGCCGACGAGTTCGTGATGGGGGCGGAGCCGTTCCTGCGGGACACGGGCACTGACTCCGTCATGTATTACGCCTTTGATACCACGGACGCGGCCAACGCTGCCATGGAGGCCTTTCTCAAGAACTATACGGAGAACGAGAACCCACAGTTTGACTACGAGAGCAAGGCTACCTATGCCGGTGAATTTGAGAGTGTCCGCAATATGTACCTTCTGCTGGGGAGCGCTCTCAGCTTCATCGTGGGTCTGGTGGGCGTGCTCAACTTCTTCAACGCCATCCTCACCGGTATCACCGCCCGCCGCCGGGAGCTGGCCGTGCTCCAGTCCATCGGTATGACGGGCCGGCAGCTGCGGACCATGCTGGCTCTGGAGGGACTGCTCTATACTGTTGGCGCGGCTCTTCTGGCCCTGGCGCTGATTGTGGTCACGGCGCCGTTTGTAGGTCCCGCCCTCAACGGACTGATCTGGTTTTCACCTACCGTTTCACCGTCTGGCCCATCGCCGTGGTGCTGCCCCTGTTCGGGGCGTTAGGCATCCTCATCCCGGTGTTCAGCTGCCGCGCCGCCCAGCGCTATTCCGTGGTGGAGCGCCTGCGGCAGGAATAAAATACAGAGCCCCAAACAAGTCAACCGCAAGCGACATTTGCTTGCAGTTGTCTTATTTCCATTCTTACAGCATTTTCTGTATCATGGTACAGTGCGTTGTCATAGCAATGTGGCCCAAGCAGTTTGGAATAGAAAGGGCTCGCTTTGAATCTGTATTGGATCCCAAACGTATTCTTTGTATAGACGTGTTAAAAATTGATACGCCTGACTTGAAAAAAGCACCTTGCTTCTCGCCCTCGCCAGAGGTACAATACCCCAAACCTGAAATACAAGAGAGAGCCCCTTCTAACCAGGCAACGGCAGTTTTACTGCACCTGGTCAAGAAGGGCTCTCTGACCACATGTAAGACCACAGACAGCGCTGGAACACATGGAAACAGTGGAAACAAAAGCGTTAGAAAGTAACCGGTTTGGAATGGAAAGGACCACAAACTACTAGAAACGACTATAAAAAATGCCGGGAACCTCTTTGGGAGCAAGATGCCCGGGAGTTCGAGTCTCCCCCACTCGGACCAAAAACCCGTCAAAATCGTACGATTTTGACGGGTTTTTTCTTCATTATGGGCCGAATTATAGATAAATATTGGCGTGTACCTGCTAGCCTCATCGCTTTCTTAGAGGCAAAAATGAGCAAGGTGTATTTCGACCTTGCCCCTACTGTCGGTACCTGATATTCAGTTCCGTCATTCATGCCATACTGTTATTCAGAAACCCACCAAATGCAAAAATACACCAAATCAATATGACTGTAATGATCAGCTTCATAACCATTCCAACTCTTGTTTTAGACTGAAAAATGAATGGAGCGGTTCCGATGGAACAGACTGCCGCACCGCAAAGAACGACCCGTTGAAAGTACGTCAGGTGGATCGGACTGCCGCTGACAACTGAGGAATTGGCAGTCACCGGTACAATGGCAGCAAGAAGATTGGCCTCGTTATACCGAGACAAGCTTGGTGGAGGGCCTGAAATCAGAAGATGAGGAGGATGGAATATGCAGCACGAATGCAGAATCACAGTACTGGAGACCAAGGTATTCCCGGAGTACCAGGAGAAGTATCTGGCAGATCCCAAGTCGGGCCCTTGTCCCTGCTTTCAGAAGGGAGATACCTTTTGCTCAAGCGCACCGCCAGAGCGGGATGATTTTTACCACCTGATGAATGGAAAGTTCTGCGGAGAGGCGTGGGACGCCATCAGCCGGTATGTCTACACCGCCTTGCAGGGTGGGTCGATCATGCACAAGTGGACCAACGACGAGCGGATGATGATTGCCTGCTGCAACGACGGAACCAGGCCTGTGATCTTCAAAATCGAGCGGATCGACATCCCAGAAAACGAAGAAGAGAAACAATGGCTGGAAAAGCAGAATTTCAAGAACACGGCAGATGACGCCTACACCGGCTGAGCAAAGGCTGTTTTCGTTGGGTGAAGACTTGCTGAAACCGCCGCTCCCCACAAAAGCTGGCCCGGTTATTAGGTCGTGTTAATCTGCGTTGCTTGCGGCAACGGGCCGCTTTGCCTACACTGAGGTCGAAGGGAGTGAGTCCATATGCTCAATGAAAATATCAGAGCAATCAGAAAATCAAAAGGTCTTTCCCAGGAGGAGCTGGCCATAAAGCTGAACGTGGTGCGGCAGACGATCTCCAAATGGGAACAGGGATTGTCGGTCCCTGATTCTGATCTGTTGATTGCCCTATCGGAAGCGCTTGAGACACCCGTGAGCACACTGCTGGGGAGACTGTGGCAGAGACGGAGGCGGACACGGTCAAAGCTCTTTCGGAAAAGCTGGAGATCATCAATCTGCAATTCGCCCGGAGAAAGGCTTTTCGAAGAGAGGTCCTCCACTGGTCCCTGATCGCATTCTGCGCACTTCTCTTGGCCGGATTTGCGGCTTTGGCCGTGGTCAACAGCCCATACCTGGGCTGGGATTTCAGCGATCCGGAAACTGCTGTCATGGGCACGGCTCTCCACGCCTTTGAGTGGGGCTTTGCCCGCCTGGCCCCCTTCGCCCCTGGTGGCGGCGCCGTACGGGATTTTCCTGACGCGGAAAAAGGCGTGATTGATCCGGGAAAATATCTGTCCTCAGATACTGCCCCTGTCCTTTTCCCTTAAAGATTCTGCGGTTTCAGTCGATGAATCTTATAAGAAAGCTGTTTGAGCGGCCAGGAAGAGGAGGCAATTTTTTATGGCAATGGCAGCAATTCCTTTTCGCCCCTATACCGGCGTGATCGACACCAGCAGCAAACGCTATCAGGCGGCGAAGGCCATGCTGGATAAGGGGAAGGCGACGAAGTCCGAAGCTCAGAGTGAAAGCGAAACCCAGCTGGAGAAACTCCGCATGCTGCTGCGTATGCTGGGGAAGGATACCTCCTCCGTGGACGAACTGTTGAAGCTCTACGAGGGAGACGAAGAGATGGCCATCCGCAACCTCATGGGACAGCTGGACGAGGACGGAGACCGCATCAACTGCTATGGGGTGGCCGGCATGGATATCACTGGCAAAGACCCTGCCACCATCCAAAAGCTCATCGATATCCCGGAAGCTGCCCAGCAGGACATGTTCGACACGACCCTGCGGGAGTACATCCGCTTCAACGGCATGGGCAGCGGGGAGTCGGACCGGACCGCCGTCTTTACCCGCTATCAGCTGAGCGTGGAGAAATCTGAGCGCCTGACGGGTACCTGGACGCTGGAGCAGTATGAGCGGTGCTATGAGCGGGCCTTTTATAACATTGTGAAAGCAGCAGCTCCCGACTGGAAACCGGGGCAGAGATTTGATCCCAGCATCCTGGACGGCGTGACCAGGCAGTCCGTGGAGCAGCAGATCGTCCCCGCGGATGGCCGGACGCTGAAAGGAGACACATGGTTTGCAGATGTCTGGTAGAATGAAGTTGCGACACACCATTCTGAAAGGAGACAGCAAACCATGTCGGAAAAGATTGTACAGCTAAACGAGGAAGTTATCAAGGGGCAGCTCAAGGAACTTGTGCGCGGAAGCGTAGAAGAAACCCTCAACGAGCTGCTGGAGGCCGAGGCGGAGAAGCTGACCCAGGCGGCCCGGTACGAGCGCAATGAGCAACGCCAGGGCTACCGCAGCGGCCACTACAACCGCAACCTTACCACCACTTCTGGGGATGTCACACTCAAGATGCCCAAGCTCAAGGGGATCTCCTTTGAGACTGCCATCATTGAGCGGTATCGCCGCCGGGAGAGTAGCGTGGAAGAGGCTCTCATTGAGATGTACCTGGCTGGCGTATCCGTCCGGCGTGTAGAGGATATTACCGAGACTCTCTGGGGCAGTAAGGTCTCTCCCTCCACCATCAGTGAGCTGAACAAGAAAGCGTATGTCCACATCGAGGATTGGCGTAACCGTCCTCTGCAAGGCGGGCGGTATCCGTATGTCTATGTGGATGGGATCTATCTGCGCCGCAACTGGGGTGGAGAGTTTGAAAATGTGGCCATCCTGGTGGCAATCGCGGTCAATGAGGACGGATATCGTGAGGTTTTAGGTGCCGCCGAGGGCATGAAAGAGGACAAGGCCAGTTGGATCAACTTCTTCCAGTGGCTGCGTGGCCGTGGCCTGGACGGCGTGAAACTCATCGTTGGAGATAAGTGCCTTGGTATGCTGGAGGCCGTGGGCGAAGTGTTCCCTGAAGCCAAATACCAACGCTGCACCGTCCACTTTTACCGTAATGTGTTCTCTGTCACACCTCGCTCCAAGGTGAAACTGGTAGCCAAAATGCTCAAGGCGATCCACGCCCAGGAGAGCAAAAAAGCCGCTCGTGAAAAGGCCAGGGCCGTAGTGGAGGAGCTGTGTTCCATGAAGCTGAAAGAGGCTGCTAAGAAGGTGGAGGACAGCATCGAGGAGACTCTGACCTATTGTGATTTTCCCAGTGAGCATTGGACCCGTATCCGCACCAACAATGTCATTGAGAGGCTGAACCGGGAGATTATGCTGGTCTGTGCCCGGCTACGCCATGTAGCTGGCTCACTGGCCTTATGTAACTCAATAAGATAATTACAACATTTAAGAAGAGTTGCTGTAATATTTGGTTCAAACTCTTCTTTTGCATAGAACTTCCATGCAGCATCAAACACAACTTTTTAAAACATCTATCTCGATGTCTTTTGTTATTGTCAAATCATAAGTACTAGCAAGATAGATATTATAACTCTTTAAGGAAGCATGTTTTTCAGTTAGATATTTACTTACTTCATAAGACAAACTTTTTTTTCCCGGCTTTTCTTAACTGAACAGCAAGGGCAAAACCCTTATTATTTTCTTCAACATTGGCGCTGTCGGCTAAAGGGACATAATACTCTCGAATATATTCCGAGGTGCCTTCCACAACTTGATTAATTTCTTTATACAAATCAGAATTATATAGAGGCATATTGAATCTCCTTTCCTTATCTAAATTCAATAATTAACAGATAGCATATTATATTCTTATTCCAAAATATGCGCATAAATTATATCAAAAACGTTCAAAAACTTCAAGGCAAATTAAATAAAAGCAATTTCAAAGAGTTTTGTGCTTCCTCCATATAGTCTCGGTTGGACCAGTTAGTCCGTACCCAGGAAATGAGGACCTTATAGATGTCATTCTTCATATTTCATTGTATATACCGGTTTGCTTTAATTTCTTTAGGGTGAATTTAACTATCTGTACATTCTTTGAGGATACTCGAGCGACTCTTAGTATTTTAATCCTTGTTTTCAGGTAAGGATAGCATTATAGATAGCGGAATATAGGGGTAGCTGGACGCGACAAAATGCTATATACCCCGGAAATATTGTAGCAGTTTTGAATAAAATACATTGTTACTATTGTCAATCAGTGCTATAATTAGATACGATTAGTGCATATGATTGCAAAACGGCAAGGTTGATATGTAATTTTTATTCAATTATGTAATTGTCGTTAGGAGAATAGATATGACACTTGATGATATTAGAAAAAGATTAATTGATAATGATGCTTTGTTTAATAACATCTATATTATTGAACAATCATTTGATATTCTCCCTAATGACCATCCTCATTTTGGAGCAGCTATTTCTTATCAAGACATTTCGGAACTTCGCAAAGACTTTCTCGATCAGCTCATCGATACTGTGGTGGATTGGGTTTATAGTTCAGAAAAATATGATGATTTGAAAAAATGTTTTATTTCCTCCGGAAAAAGTGAGGCTGCAGCAGTTTCGCAGATTATTAGAAAAGCAAAACAAAAATTTCGTCGAGGAAATGACACTTTGCTTATTCAAGGTCAACTTGGAGAACTACTGTTATTCCATTTTATCCAACACATAAAGCAAGCTGTTCCATTGCTCAGAAAAATGCCGATAACCACTTCATCTGAACATGAAAGATATGGAGCGGATGCTATTCACTATAAAGTTGATGGTAAAAATAATGTTATAATACTAGGGGAAGCTAAAAAAGCTTATACAAGTAAATATCAGTTTTCTGCAGCTTTTGAAAAATCATTAGAAAGTATTCTTGATACCTACTTGAATCTTCGCGATGAATTGAATCTCTATCTACATGAGGACTTTTTGGATAAAGAACTAGATCTTGTCGCAGAAAAAATATTAACTAATAGACTGCCTAACACCAAAATCGAACTAGTAAGCTTAGTCCTCTATAATGAAACAAAGCCAATTAAGCTTACCACAGAAGAGCCCAAATATCCAGAGAAAGTTCAAGTGTCGAAATCTCTGGAAAATCCTCTTAATTTTCATATTTTTTTGACGCTCTAAATATTCTTGCGCAATTTCAAACAAAAAACTTGTTTATTTTTATTTTATGGGTTATACTGTACTTGGAGGTGTTTGAATATGAAACTTCTTCGAGTAGTGGCAAGCAACTTTAAGAACTGCTGCGATAACTTCACCATTGACTTTATAGCAAAATCCAGAAAGACATCTGAAGATAAAGAATACGAGCTGCAGGCTATTGCAGATGATCTTCATGCATTTAACACCGTTGCTTTTGTTGGCAAAAATGCTTCCGGTAAGACAACTGCAGTTGATCTGCTTGATTGCTGCTATTCTATTCTTGGTGATTTCTGTGTGGAGAATAAGCATTATCGCTATGATGGCATCAAGCTGGAAATCATTTTCTATCATGAGGGCTTTATCTACAGATACCGTACCGAGCTCGGTTCCAGCACAACTTTGAGCAACAAGGCAAGCTTTATCAACCAAACTCTTGAGCAAAAGAAGTATTACAAATCCAAACTTAAAAGCATTTACATGGATGATGATTTTGAGCCCGTATCCAACATTAGTGCTCTGCCCGAAGATACTTCCATCACTTTTTGTGCTTAAGAAAAAAGAAACCCGTGCAATCTATTTTGATTGTGACGGAGAAGGTGCCAATACCTATCAGTTGATGTTCAAGGCTCTCAAAAAGTATGATATTCCGCTGACTACGCTTTCCCATATCCTTCGCATATTCGACGAGAACATTCGAGAGATTTCCATGAAGGATGAGCACAACTTCCGTTTGAAATTCGACGGCGATCAGCCCAGAGACCAAGTCATGTCCGACAAAGAACTACTCTACTTCCTTTCCAGTGGTACGACCAAAGGTATGTTGCTTTATACCTTTGTTGTTGCCTCTCTCAAGTATGGATTTGATTTGATCATTGACGAGGTTGAGGACCACTTCCACAAAACGCTGGTTGAGAATATGCTTAGTCTTTACAAGGATAAGTCGGTCAATCGGCACAATGCTACTTTGATTTTTACGACGCACTACTGTGAGGTCCTTGATCTGTTTAATCGCCAGGATAATATTTGGATCTCCAAAGCTAACGGGAAAGTATCTCTGAGCAATATGTACGACGATTATGACCTTCGTCCTGAGTTGCTGAAGAGTAAGCAGTTTTACAATAATGCCTTCCAGACTTCTGTCAATTACGAAGACTTGATGAAGCTGAAAAAGGAGCTGATGCGGACATGAAGTTTCTTGTCATGTGCGAAAAGGAGACAGCAAACCATGTCTGAGAAGATTGTACAGCTAAACGAGGAAGTTATCAAGGGGCAGCTTAAGGAATTGGTGCGCGGCAGCGTGGAGGAAACCCTCAACGAACTGCTGGAGGCTGAGGCGGAAAAGTTGACCCAGGCGGCCCGGTACGAGCGCAATGAGCAGCGCCAGGGCTACCGCAGCGGCCACTACAGCCGCAATCTCACCACGACTTCCGGGGATGTCACCCTCAAGGTACCCAAGCTCAAGGGGATCTCCTTTGAGACTGCTATTATTGAGCGGTACCGCCGCCGGGAGAGTAGTGTGGAAGAAGCCCTCATCGAGATGTACCTGGCAGGTGTATCCGTCCGGCGTGTGGAGGATATTACCGAAGCTCTGTGGGGCAGCAAAGTCTCTCCCTCCACTATTAGTGAGCTGAACAAGAAAGCGTATGTCCACATTGAAGATTGGCGGAATCGTCCTCTGCAAGGCGGGCGGTATCCGTATGTCTATGTAGATGGAATCTACCTGCGCCGCAACTGGGGCGGAGAATTTGAAAATGTAGCCATTCTGGTAGCAATTGCGGTTAATGAGGACGGATATCGTGAGGTTCTGGGCGCCGCCGAGGGCATGAAGGAGGACAAAGCCAGTTGGGTTAGCTTCTTTCAGTGGCTCTACGGGCGTGGCCTGGACGGAGTGAAACTCATCGTTGGTGACAAGTGTCTTGGTATGCTGGAGGCCGTAGGAGAAGTATTCCCTGAGGCCAAATACCAGCGGTGTACCGTCCATTTTTACCGCAATGTGTTCTCTGTCACCCCACGCTCCAAAGTAAAGCTGGTGGCCAAGATGCTCAAGGCCATCCACGCTCAGGAGAGCAAGAAAGCTGCCCGCGAAAAGGCGAAGGCTGTGGTGGAGGAACTGTGTTCCATGAAACTGAAAGAGGCTGCCAGGAAGGTAGAGGACGGCATTGAGGAAACGCTGACCTACTGCGATTTTCCGGGCGAAATGGGTCACCCTGCGCAGATCGTCCAGCACGATCTGTTTCAGGTCGGCCTCCCGGATCTGGTGGGGGTGCAGGCATCCTTTCCCCGCTTGCCATAGGTGGAGCACCGGAAATAGTACTGCTCCTCCCGCATCTTCTCCGTCCGACAGAGCACCAGGTACTGTCCGCAGTCGGAGCAGTAGGCCAAGCCAGAGAATAGATTCGGCTCCTCCATGTGCTTGGGCGGGCGGCGCTTGTGTGCCCGTACATCCCGCACGATGTCCCACAGCTCTTGAGATATCAACGGCGCGTGGGTATTCTTCACCAGGATCTGCTCGCTCTCCGGTCTGCGGATCTGCTTCTTGTTTTTGTAGGAGAGCGTCGTGTGTCTCATGCTGAGCGTGTGTCCGAGATAGAAGATATTCTCCAGGATATTTGCTACCGTTTTGCCGTTCCAGTTATATGGACGGGGCGTGTCCAGGTGGTTGCAGTTTTTCCCAGTTTCTTGGTAGTACTGGTTGGTCGGGTTCATGATCTGCTCCTTGGTCAGGATTCTGGCGATCTGGTTGGGCCCCTTCCCAGCGGCGCACAGCTCGAAGATCCGGCATACCACAGGGGCAGTCGCCTCGTCCGGTACGATCTCCTTGGAATCCTTATCCTTCTTCTTGTAGCCGTAGGGAGGCTTTGAGCCAGAACGCTCCGCCGCGCTCCGCCTGCATCTTCTTGATGGCCCGCACCTTTTTCTGGTGTCCTTGGCGTGGAGCTCGTTGGCCCAGTTGCGAATGGGGTTGAAGTCGTTGCTGCTCTCCACCAGGGAATCCACTCCGTCGTTGACCGCAATGAACCGGACACCCTTCTCCGGGAAGTAGAGTTCCGTCAGCTGACCCACCTGCAGGTACTCCCGCCCCAACCGGCTGAGGTCCTTGACAATCAGGGTCTCCACCTCGCTGTTCTCGATCATCTCCACGATCTTCTTCCACGCGGGCCGGTCGAAGTTGGTGCCGGAGTATCCGTCGTCGGCCAGGAACAGGGTGTTGTCAAATCCATTGTCTGCCGCGTACTTCTCCAGAAACAGCTTTTGGTTGTGGATGGAATTGGACTCCCCCTGCCGCTCGTCCTCCTGACTGAGCCGGCCGTAGAGGATATTATATTTTGGGCTTGCCATATTCTGTAACCTCCTTTTCCTGGGGCAAGCCGGTATGGGGCAGCAACAGTATACCCCACCGGCTCCCCCAAGTCTACTAAAACATCAGGCGCTGTGTCCCTGCTTGGAAAGCTCCGCGTCGATCAGGGAGAGCAGTTTGTCCGTGGGCGTTGCTATGGCTTGGGGAAATACAGAGGTCACAAGGAATACTTTTCCACGGATGAGCATCTTTCGCTGGCTCTCCAGGTGGTCCTCCTGTTGTTGATAATTGGTGTCTCGGAATGTGGTTAGGAATTTCATCACCACACTGCTCCAGCAGTACGACCATCTCAGGGTGGTAGCGGCCCAAAACGCCGGTGTCCCGATACTCTTCGTAGTCTTTTTTCATGTTCGCCTTTCTTCCCATATCAGGGAACGGTTGGCCTCAGCTCATGGTCTGCTGCCAAGTTGGTTCTTCCTCATGATCGTCCTCCTTGTGGCCAAGGGCGACTTTTATTTGCCGTTCCCGACGGAGCGCTTTCCGGTCCGTGTGCTGGTGGCATGGTGGTGGCATCCCTTACGGGATCAGGAGCTGCACCGCGCTCCAGAGTGCGGCCAAGCCGGACCAAATCACCCGCAAGACCACCATACCCACCATAGTGCCCAGCAAAATCAGGGCCAGCCATACTATAACCGAGATCGCCGTCTCCAGACTGGGCGGCGAAATAGAAAGCTCTTTCTTCTTCCCAGCCTGTTTCAGCGTCTCCCGAATTTGGGCCACATTCCGCGCCAGCGCCTCCAGCTGGGACTGGGTGGGGAGCTGCCCCACCTGTCGGCCCAACGCCCGAAGCAGGGCCTCCTGTGCCGAAACAGGCCTCCAGGCGCTCGCCGGCTGCTGTTGGTGCCGCTCCAGCTCGGTCCAGCCGCGATGGAGCAGACTCCTGTCCTCCTCCTTGCTGGGACAGTCCTGCGGTATCATAGTCTGCGGAGCGTTCCGCTGTTTCAATTCCTCCACGGATAATCTCTGCCCGGATTCGGAACTCACATTCCATGACCTCCTTGGTGTACTTTACCTCGTGGAGCCGGTCGTCCCGGCACTTCATGCCGTCGGGTGTTGTGTAGGTAATGTTCTTCCGGCCGTCCGTCCACCGCACTTGGTAGCCCTCGCCCTCCATCAGGGAGATGAACTCATCGTTGGTGGCGGCATACTGCATACACTGGTCGATGGTATCCATCAGTCGGAACTTCCAACTCTCGCCCTTGGCGGCGGAGCGGTATTCCCGGCTGCTCATGCGTTTCTGCTTCATCTGCTTTTGAGGTGGCGGCAGGATCTCCAGACCGTGGGCGGCACAGGTGGGCCTGGAGGTCGGCGGCGCTCTGATGGAGCTTCCTGCCGTTCTGGAAGCTGACGCTGTTGACGATCA
>VOFD01001095.1_pt1 | contig 34883 bp, 43 predicted proteins | sample 5384101 | NCBI WGS metagenome assembly VOFD01 (sample SAMN12384723, study PRJNA508395) | human gut metagenome | isolation source: healthy gut C | host: Homo sapiens
GAAGCCGCACATCACCAGTCGGCCAGTTCCGGGAACAGGGATGGAGCCGTTGAACCCGTCGCCGCTCAATATGTGGAAGCCCAGCGGTGAGAGCGAGCCGTTTTCGAAACAATAGGTCTCTTCGCCGTGTGCAAGGAGGATGCGTCCGAATCCGTCGCAGGCGAACCTGCAAGGGTGCTGCGCCTTGGGCAGGGGAAAACGCTGGACGCGCTCCACTCCCTGCGGATTCATCGTGAGGATCGTAGCGCTCTGCCGGTCTCCGAAGCAGAGGTAGTGGCCGAACCATCGGGGACGTTGGTCGAAGAAAAGAAAGGGCGATTCCTGTTTCGGTAGGTCGCACAGCCGCTTCCAGCTGTTCGCTTCAAGGGGATCCTTGCCTCCGAGGAGCATCCAACACTGCATGGGCGGAATGTAGTAGAACGCCGCATAGAAATCCATCTCCGGCGAGTAGGTCAGGCAGCAAAACCGGTTCCAGCGCACCTTGACCGGTCGAAGCGGCCTCTGGCGGAGGTCGGCGACGAAATTTCCCTGCCACTCCTCTGCTTCGTGGCTTTTCCACCGCCCGCTGCAGAAGTCGCCGGCCAGCGAGTCGAGCATGTAGTCGGCGTCATCGGGCCACGGCACCTCTTCGCGGGGCATCGTGCGCCCGGGGTCAAGCCTGCGGGCCGGAGTGCCCGGCGCATGCCCCGACTGCTTCAACTGCCGACAATATTGACCCGCCCTCCGGCAGGCCTTTTCGAAATCCGCAGCGTGGGCCTCCTGTTGTATTGTGAGGAGGTAGACGTCGTCGCCGTCGAGGTCATATAGCCGTATCCGCGGCAGGTCAGCTCCTGCCCTATGGCAGCCATGCCCTCCTCATGCGAGCGGCAGGCATATTGTACCCCGATCTCGTCGAATCGGGCGTCGTGCAGCACTGAAACCTCTTCGCCCCACTTTTTCCGCATCTCAGCCAGCGAGTCGTTCACGTCACCATCGTATTTGAGTAGGTCCAGCGCCTCCTCTACGGCTCGCTCGATCTCCGGGAATTGGCTCTTTCCTGCCGATGTCCCGTCCTCTTCCTTCGACAGGCTTTGCACCTCCTCTACCGTCTGTCCGACCTCCGAAGGATTGCGCCCGAGCTGATTCTCTAGCATCTGAAACACCTTCACGTGGGCCTTTCGGATTCCCTGACTCGTGTAGACCATCACGGGTTTGCGTACTAGCCGGATGCCGAACCCTTCGAGCACGTTGAACAGCTCCGGGAGCTGCAGCGACGTGAACATCCGGTGCTGCATCACGGGGCGGTCTTCGATGAAGAGATCGCCGTGGCCTTCGTTCCACATGCCGCGTGTCGTGTTGTCGTCGTTGCGGAGCGAGATCTCGTAGCTGTTGTGTTGGAGACAACTGCCGTAGAGGCTGCGGGGACTGTTCAGCCGGAGCGTCAGTACTACGCGCCGGCGGCGCTCCTCCTTCGGAGTAGCCGGGTCGGCATAGGGCTCGCCGTCGGAGGAGAACTGCGCGATGACCTCCCATTCGTAAGACTCGGGCCATGGGATCCCGGCGGCCTCCAGCCATCGGAAGGCCTCCAGCCGGTGCGTAACGGTGTCGTAGAAGCCTTCAATCCGACTTCTGAGTTCCTGCAGGCGGGGAAATGGAAATCCCTCCAACAGGCGCACGATGCGCCGCAGCAGGTACAGCTCCGCGGGATCCTCAACCATCAGTATGCGCGCCAGCACGAGCAGATAACGCACGGCCTCCGGCTCTGCCGAAAGGGCGAGAAGCGCCACGCAGTACCAGAATTCCACGATGTCGTAGTCCTTCGACAGCCCCGTCGTGCGTTGGAGTTCGCGCTCCTCGGGCGAGGTCGGGAGGATGGCGTAGTTGTCGAGCGTTGCTGTTACGGCATGCACCACCTCCGTATCGGCGGCGAACGGCTCCATTCGCAGCACCTCCTTGAGATTGAGCGGTGCGTGGATGAACGATCCGAGCTTGCGGTTGAGTGCGTCGATCTTTTCGGCCGTTCCGGGAGTGCATCCGGGCAGCGGGGCGATTTTCAACGGTGTCATGGTATCGGGTTTATATTGGTGAATGGGTATCTTTTTCCAGTGCTGCGATTGCCTCCGTCACCCGGCGGATATTCCGACGGGTATATCCGAACGAGACGATCGAACTGCGCTTGCCGAGATCATTGATGCTGTTGATCCAGATGCCGCCGCGATCGTGTGCGACGAAGATCTGTTCACCCCACGTGGCGCTCCACCATGCGGGATGGGTGTGTGCGACGAAAAAATCCCGGTCCACATGGTCGATCGTCCAGTTGTACTGCTCGGCCAGCTCCCGAAGCAAAGCGTCGATCCGCTCCGGCGGCAGCACTGTTTTTCTCCAGCGGAAGAAAAGTCTGCGGTATTGGAGGCGGAAGAGGATGAAAGCCACCGGGACGCAGACACCCGAGGTCCAGAGAAGCGCGCTGGTCGAGATAGACACCATACCAGTGAGGGTGATGATGACCATGAAGAGCGGAAGATAGAGGAGCATGATCGGAAGCAGGTAATGGGCCCAGACCCCCTCGGCGTTGAGCGGCAGCCTGCGGTGTCGCCGAATGAAGTTGGCCATATTGACCCGGGCTTCGTTGCGGCATCCAATTCGGATGAGGATTTCAGCGAGGAGTAGACACCCGATTCCCGCCACCCATAAAAGGGAGGTCGGAACGGCACTTAGCTCCGGTGCTCCGACCTGGATCGTCAGCACGCCATCGTAGGACACGCCGCCAAACGAGAGGTCCCGCAGCGAAGCCGGTACTCACCCTTTTTGGCGGGAGAGAAACGATAGAAGTGCCGGCAGATGCGTGTGTCCATGCCGTTGCTCCATGATTCGGAAGAGGTACTGCGAAGCCATGTCAACGGTGATCCCTCCTCCGTAACGATGGTCGGGGTTCGGTCGGCGTATTGGTCGCTGGAAAGCACAATCTCGTAGTCGCCCCGGACCCGCGGCTGTCCGACCTCGATCGAGAGGCAGCAGTGCACGGTGTCGCATTCCGGAGTGGCGGCGTGGAGCAGGACCGCCCGGGCGGCGTTTTCCGGTACAACATTGAAGTCGGGAAGGTCGTCCGCCGGGGCTTGTTCGCCCTGTGCACTCCAGATCGGAAGTGTCAGTGCGAGCAGCAGTCCGAATCCGCACCGAGTAACTCTTTCCATTATCACTCGACGGCAGTTTCGAAGGGTGAACGATCGAGCAGGGCCTCTTCGGGAATTCCGGCCGACCGGGGCCAGTAAAACTCATCCTTCGTATCGTCGATCCAGAAGAGAGGCAGCATCAGGGGCAGGTACTGGAACAGATGTCGACCGTCGGTCAGGTTGGCAAAGACCACGATGAAAGTATTCATCCGCATGCGCTCGTCCCAAGCAAAGCGCCACGAGAGATAGAGATTTTGCATCCGTCCGGGACGGGTTGTCACATCCACGTCTCCCTCCTCATCGGGCATGAAATGGCCCGAGTCGAGCGACAGCTCGCCCAGCTCCATGATACCCTCGGAGGCTTGAAGAATACTTATAGCCTTGAAATACTCCCCGCGGCAGATCGAGCGGTGGGGAATTGTCGCGCGAACCACCACCCAGACCGAATCTCCGTGCAGGATGGCGTGCTCGACCTCAAAGCGCACCTGCGGACGTTCGAGGGGTTTCAGACGGCGGTTTACCACTTCGGCATCCCGATACAACCATGTCCATTCGGATGCCACGAAAGGCGGGTTGATTTCCGTGGATTTACGGGTGCTTGCGCAGCCTGTGGCGGCGAGCAGAATAGCTGATATTATCCAGAGTTGTAATTTCATGTTTTTTATATTTTTATGTATAGCGGGCCAGCATCCAAATAAACACTCCGACAACTATGGCCACGACGAGAAAACGCACGAGGCCGCGGCGTATGGATGGCTCCTCTTCGGGACGGCAGCGGAACATCCGTGCCAACTCCTCGAAACTTCGACAGCGGAATACTGCCTGCCGGAAGTCGGCAGCGTTGCGCCAGCACGCCTCCCGGAACCACTTCGACCGGGGATATTCACGGGCGATCCACGCCAGCAGCTCCGGGAGCGGACAACGGCGAACCTCCTCTTCGAAGTCGGTTTCATAGCGGACGGTGCGCCGGTCAGCCGGGCCGATACGACCGTAGAGCCCGACCGGACCGATCTCCCGGCTGCGGCGGATCGTGTAGCAACGCCCGGAGGCGTCGACCACCTCCTGCCCGGCCCAGCCCTTGGCCTCGGCGAGCAGCCGACGAGTCGTCACGTTCTCCTCCCGCCAGCAGATATAGACCATGTGCTCCGCGGGGGCGAGGTAGAAGACCGGGTATTTCAGCGCGGCTTTCATTGCTGTTTCGTCGGTCCTTACCACGAGTAGCGTACCCACGGGCTCTTCGGGTCGCTCAGCAGCACGTCGGCCGTATTTTTCATTACCGCGTTATAGGCCCGTTTGCCGCCCCACAGCGAACGACCGAGAATATAGCTCATTGCCAGTTCGCGCCACGACTCGCACTCTTCGTGCGCCAGCGCGTCGGCACGTCCGATGTAACGCCAAGCCTCCTCTTCGGTGAGGTAACCCATCTCGCAGCAGGCCCGTGCCAGGAAGACAATACGCCCGGCATCCCAACCCGTCACGTTGCAGCCGTTGAGTTCTTCTTTCGAGGCGACCACGCCGCACGAGAGGAGTTCGTCGAAGGTCTCCCGTAAGTTTTCGAGCTGCGAAGAGACCTTGTCGTAATCCTCCTGCGAGGTCATCCGTTGCTGGAGAAGTTCGTCCTGCCGTTCACGGTCGTCGAGCCGAAAGGCTTCGAACACCGTGGGCCAGTAGTAGCGAAATCCCTTTTCGCATAAGTAGTCGAGTTGCTCGCGGGCCTCTTCGGTGGAACAGATGCCCCACCAGCCGCCCACGATCTCGGGCAGCGTGTCGAAAATCCCCGTCTCCAGCGAATTCTGCCAGGCCTCCCTGCTGCGAGGCGTACATCGCCCCGATGGCCAGCTGGCGGCACTGCCCGTCTTCGAGCGTCGATTTCGGATTGATACATATCTCCTTGAAGGCACGGCGCAACTTGCGCACCGTTGTCCAGATGCGGCTGCCTTTGCGGTATAGCCACGTCAGGGCGCCGAACGCCACGGCGGCCAGCATCACATAGAATTCAATTCCCCGTTCCATCGTATTGGTATTGAGTGTTTGCTATGCGTTCCACGGAATCTGCTGCCAGGGTGAGGTCTCCTCTTCGAGCAGCGTGGTGACGATCTCCCAGGCCGTCTGGCAATCCTCCTCATCGCCGTGCCAGACGCCGCGACCCATAGCGAAACTGCGTCCGTACTCCTCCCATGAGACGAGAAGTGCTCGCGGGCGGTGTCGGCGGCCACCTGCATCACCTGCCACATCTCCTCCTCGGAGAGATAACCGGCGTGAAGGGCCCAGCGTCCGAGGTTGGCAATGCGCACCAGATCCCAGGCGATGACCGTCCGCGGAAGCGTTTCGGTCGTACAATACCCGTTTTCGATCATAAACTCCGCGATCAACTGTACATCCTCGGCCTTCTCCTCGGGATCGCCTGCATCGGGTTGGCCGCCGCGCATGAGCGTCAGCGCCGCGTCGGCATCCGCATGGTGTCCTTCGTGGAGCAGCCACTGCACGATCCCGAGCGTCGAGTCGCGGTCCGTAATGTTCCACCAGCTCTGAAGTTGTGCGCGGTAGGTTTCGGGCAGCACCTCGCTCTCGACGGTATCCACCGCCTCGTCGTTATAGACCAGCAGCGGCGCCGCAAAGGCCATCAATCTCTGCTGTTCGGGTGTCAGACGGCACGTTGCGGCATGTTTAATTTCCCAGCTGTCGTCCTCGCCAAGCCAGTCGAGCGCCGCGGCATTTGCCTCGCGCAACTCCTTTTCGAGACTCCCGTCCTGCATTGCCTGCATGGTTGCGGCGGCCTGCGCCATGTTCTGCCGGGCGGCTTCGGCCACGGCGGCGGCATCCACCCCGCCGAGCGTTCCCATCGCAGCCTGCTGCGCCTGTATCTCCGCCAGATCTGGCATTGCGGCCTGCATCTGCGCCATGATCTGTGCCTGCATGTCGCCCATGTCGGGCATCCCCGGAATCGATCCCATCATTGCGCGCATCTGCTCCAGGGCTGCCTCCTGTGCCGCCCGGGCAATCTCCTCCGGACTTTGGGGTTTCATCTTCTCGTTTGCCATTTTCGGTATGTTTTAAGGTTTTCGATCCATTTTATCCTTCGGCTCCGGCCGTGAGCAGCATCTCGATGATCTCCGTGGAGCCGCGTTCGCCGGCATAGTAAAGTGCCGTGTGCTGGAGGTTGTCCGCCGCATTGACATCGGCATGCCGCTCCAAAAACAGACGTACGACCTCGTTGTTTCCTGCTCGCGCAGCTACGAGCAGGGCCGTTTCACCCACTCCGTTGCGGGCGTCGATTGCCGCGCCGGCCCCGAGCAGCGCCTCCACAAGGAAGCGATTGCCCGCCTGTGCCGCCCAATGTAGCGGCGTTGTCCCATTGGTTAACGGCCGGTTTGCGTCGGCCCCGGCATCGAGGAGCATCCGGGCAATGTGCAGATTCCCGCGTCCGCACGCCACCAGCAACGGCGTTTCGCCCGCATCGTTCGGCGCATCGAGCTGCGCCTTCGAGGCCGCGAGCAGCGTACGCACGACCTCCGCCTGATCGTTGTAGACCGCCTGGTGCAGCGGCGTATTACCATCGGTATCACGCGCCATGCCGTCTGCCGCATCGGTTTGCGTGAGGCGTGCGACCACCTCCGTCAGTCCGTGTGCCGTGGCGTAGTCCAGCGCGCGGTGTCCCGTCTGGTCCGTAGCCTCGGTTCGGCACCGCGGTCGAGCAGCCACAGAGCGGCATCCGTGCGGCGGTTCTCCACGAGCCGCATCAACGGCGTACATCCCACGTTGTCGGCGGCATCCATGTTGGCCCCTGCCTCTATGAGTCTGGCAAGGATCTCGCGGTTCCCATTTCGGGCCGCTGCGTGGAGCGGAGTCTCGGAACGGTTGTTGGTCCGAGGACGTCGGCTCCATGATCGAGCAGCATGGAGATTATATCGCGGAATCCTTGACGACAGGCGTAGTGGAGGGCCGTATTACCCTCGGCATCACGTCGGTTTAGATCTATGCAGCCACGGTCGAGGAGGATCTTTACGATGTTTTTCTGCCCGTTGCGGCAGGCGTTCAGAAAGGTCTGGAAGGTATCCATAGCGTTGATTTCAGACGTATTTCAGCAAAAATTTCACGAGCGGCTCGTTGTTGCTGCGCGTGGCGATGTCAAGCGGCGTGCGCCCCTCGTTGTCGGCGGCCGAGACGTCGGGCCTTCCGAACTCGAAGAGCAGTTCGGCCGCCTGCCGTGCCGCCGCATGCGTGTAGCCCTCGGCCGCATAGTGCAGCAGCGTGCGCCCCACGTTGTCCGCGGCATAGGGGTCGGCGCCGGCCTCCAGCAACCGTTCCAGCATCTCCGGCTGATACGGCCCGGCGCTCCGCGGGCCCAGCAGGTGCATCAAGGCCGTGCGGCCCATCGCATCGCGGGCATTCACCTCAACCTTTTGTTTCAGCAGGCGCCGCAAGGCCCAGATGGCCAGTTCGTAGTCGTCGTGCTGACACGCCAGCATAAGGGCCCGTTCGTCTTTCCCCGTCTGTGGAGCATCGGGGTGCCACGCCCGCTGCTCGAAGAGTTCAAGGAGCGGCGCAAATCGCTCCATGCCATCCGAAACGCGGCATCCCCACTCGATCCAGACGGCAAACGGAGACATCCCATTTGCCGTTCGCCGGTCGGGATTGGCTCCGGCCCGGAGCAGCATCGCCGCGATTTCGGTCTCGTCCCACTCCAATGCACAGACCAGCGGCGTCTTGCCCGTCCAGTCGTTCATTTCGCGGGCGTCGCACTCCGCATCGGGGTCGGCGCCTGCCTGCAGCAGGGCTTCCAGTACTTTCCGGTCCCTTTTGCGCAGCGCCTGGAAGAGGTTCATCCCGCCGGTTTCCATCGTGAGTTTATCAAACGGATCCTCGCCCGAAAGCAGGGCGCCCACCCATTTGGCTCCGCCCTCCGTGGCGAGGTCGAACGCACGCCGACCGGCCGAGTTCTTCTCGTCGGGGTCAATCTGCCCACTGTGGAGCAGCAGTGCCGCCGTCGCATAGCAGCGCATCTGTTCCGCCCGGAGCTCCTCCAGCTCCTCGCGGACCTCCCGCTGCTGCTTCTCCGAGACCCATCGTTCGCCGAAGCTGGCGATGAAGCGCTCCTTGCCGGCTATCTCCCGTGCGGTATCGGCGGCGCGGCGGCAGAGGATGTGCAGGGCATTGTCGCCGTAGCTGTTCGCGGAGTCGAGTCGCTGTCCGGAGTCGATCAGCACGGCGGCCATCGCGTGGTGCCGGTTTTGCACGGCCTCGATCAGCGCCGTTGTACCACGGGCCGAACGCGGTAGGTTCGCGCCGCGATCCAGCAGCAGACGTGCCGCTGTAGCGATCTGTTCTTCCCGTGCAGCCTCCCTGCTGCGGCGCGAGGCCAGACGGAAGAGCGGCGTGTGCCCCTCCGCATCGCGGTCGTTTACCCCGGCACCGCGGTCGAGCAGCAAAGCGATGGCCTCGCAGTCGGCAAATTCGGCCGCAATATGCAGCGATGTGCGGCCGTAGTTGTCCTCATCGCGTGCATCTGTCGGAATCTCGGCAAGGAGTTGTTGCCGACGCTCCTCCTTTGCAGGGCTTGGATAGCAATATAGGTCGTAGAGTTCTCGGAGTGGTGTCATCGGTCGATCGTTTTGAGCAGGTTTTCAAGGTGTTTGTATCGGTGCCCGAGGCGGGCGGCAATAGTGCGTACATCCTCGTAGCGGTCCAGATGGAAGGCCGCCTCGGCCCGCAGGCGGAGGATCAGCGTGAGGGCATCGTCGTGCGGCGTCTCTGGCAGCAGCGGACAGCGGGGCAATTCGCTGGCGGCATCCCAGCGGCGGAAGGTCTCGGGTGGTTGCCGCCGCAACGCGGACGGGATGCCTGTGCACAAGCCTTCGCCAGCGATGCCGTCAAGCAGCCGTTCAGCTTCACCAAGCCGCCGGTAGCTCTCCTCATACCACCCTATCATGAAGCAGCACAGGGCTTGGTTGAAGAGCGTAGGGGCATCTTCATGTGCCGAGCGTTCGAAGCAGTCGTAGGCCAAGGGCCACGCTCCGCAGCAGATGTATGTGACTCCCGCCGTAAATAGCCGTTCTGAGTCCGCTCCCGCAGTCGGCGGGGCGCCGCCCATTAATCCCATATCGTCTTTGCTAATTATCTATTTCGACCTCGCCTGCGGCATTGGCCGTGAAGGCGACGGTATAGTAGTTAGTCACGGTGAAGCGTCCCTGATATTCGGGCGATTCGCTTTCGTCGACGTAATTCAGTTCGAACTGCACCTGCATTTGCTTCGACTCTGCACGGTACTCCTCACTGCGGTTCCAGCGGTCGACGTTGCTCAGCGACACCGGCCAGACTTGGAAACGGAATATCCCGGCCGACTTCAGTGTCAGGTGTTTGCCCTCCTCATCGGACATAACCAGAGAGTCTGCCTTTTCGCCGATTTTCTGGAGATAGTCAAAGTCGATGGCATTGAGGCTGAGCGGCGTCGTGCATGCGTAGGAGTAGTTTGGTCGGTCGTCCTTTTCCGGGCCGTCTGTCGTGAACTTTCCGTTGGTGAGTTGGAACGAAAGATAGTAGTCGTTGTTGTCGGCATCGAGGTAGTAGACGTCGATATGTGTGAGGATGTTCTCCAGCTGGCGGTCGCGGCTGTCTTCGCGCCACTCCACCATGTAAATCTTGTATTTCGAAGTGTTGACATGCTCCGCAACGAGCTCCCGAATTTTGGCAAGTCCCTCGGCGGAGGCCATCGGGAAGGTTTCGCCCGAGCCGCAGCCGTGAGCGTCAGGGCGGCAACAACAATTGCCACGGCAATTTTCACAAGTCTGGTAATCATGTCCGTATGTTGATATGTTATTATCCCAGAAGTGCGCGGAAGGCTTCGAACTCCTCCTCGGAGTCGAAATAGCGAGTCTCGAAGATGATGTAGTTGTCCGGCGTCTTGACCTTGCACTGGTGCTCCTCCTCGTCATCCTTCACATACTCGATGTCTGAGGTGAGGAACGAGCGGTATTCGACTTTTCCCTTTTCGACTTCGGGATAGGTTACGCGCGTGCCGTCGACGGTGATCTTTCCCCCTGCGGCTTTCAGCGCCCGGGCGTTGCGCATGCTCCGCCAGGTGAAGAAGAGCAGCAGCACGCCGCCCAGAATCAGAATCGTCGAGAAAACCGCCGGCGAGAGAATCCGCAGGTGTCGGATACGGAGGCCGAAAGGGAAGATGGCGGGAATGACGATCATTCCCACACCGAATGCCAGATTCGACCATTGGTTCGTGAAGATGCTCTCAGGAGTGTAATTGAAACTCCTTTGGATGCGTTCGAAAGGTTTGTTTTCCATAAAAGTTACCTGTTGGTCATTTTCATGGAGGCAAAGATAGCATAAAAAAGCAAAAATATGACCAATTGGTCATATTTTTGCTTCAAATCGTAAAAAACCACCGAGAGCCTGCTCAACGCTTCAACAACCCGTATATATAGAGGAAACGCTTGCGGAGAATTCCGACATCGAGTCCGTCGTAGAAGGACATCTGGTATGATAGTCCGATGAAAACCTGCCGGAAGAGTGCGGCGGCTTCCTCGACGTCAGTATCGGGACGCAGTTCGCCCTGCTCGACACTCCGGCTGATAACCTCGCACCAGAGCCGGAACTCCTTTTCCATCCATTCGTGGAGCTTGTGCTTGCCGTCGGGGTAATAGAAGAGCACCTGCTGGTAGAGGTGGAAATACCCGGCGTTGGCCAACTGTCCGGGCATCTTCTCCCGCTGGATGTTGCCCAGGCGCACAATTTCGGCCATCGTGCGCTCCACACCCTCGACGTATTTGTCGATAAAGTCGCGCAGCGACCCGTCCGACGGGGCAAACTTGTTCACGGGATCCTGAAGATGGAAGAGGTAGCGGTCTGCCACGGCGATGAACAGGTCGAGTTTCGAGGGATAGTAGTTGAAGATCCCGGTTTTGGTCAACCCGACGCTGTGGGCGATCATTTGCAGGCTGACTCCCTCGTAATTCTTCGACATAAAGAGTTGCAGGGCATTTTGCAGAATCTCTTCCCGATTGGTTTTCATGTCTTAAACATATTTATCTTTCAAAGATACAATCATTATTCGGAAAAATGTCATGTCCTTCCATTGAATGTTGCCTCTTTGTGCAATGTCGGCGGTTTTATGGCCCCAATGTTCCTCTTTTTATTTTATGAAGTTCTACGATACGGTTGTACGATTTGCAATTTTTCCGTCGTTTCAGACGGTCCCAAATTTCATCGCCTCATGCCGAGGAGGAATATTTCAGACGGTGTCAATCGGTTTGATTTTCTGAATTATACTGGTTTTGTTCTCCTCGTGAAATTTCATCGTTTGCATCTTTTCATTAATCTATTGATAATTAAAATAATTCATTATATTTGCCCCCGAACTGATATAATTAAGATATGAACGAGTTGTCCGCTACGGTAAAATCATTGCGCAAAGCAATTCAATATGACACAGGAGGACCTTTCTGTCAAATCCGGTGTCGGACTACGGTTTGTCCGCGATCTGGAACAGGAAAATCCACATTACGCCTTGACAAAGTAAATCAATTGCTTGATTTCTTCAATTATGAAATGGTTCCTCAACCGAAACAAAACAGACAGCGATGAAACAGGCAAATATATATTATAAGAATGTATTGGCAGGAGTCCTTACAGAAGGAGATGACGGTTATGAATTCTATTATCTTCCGGAATATCTGACATCGGATGAAGCGAAACCTGTCAGCCTGACTATGCCGTTGCGGGAAGAGGCCTACAGAAGCAATGTCCTATTCCCTTTCTTTGATGGTCTCATACCTGAAGGATGGCTGCTGGATGTGGCATTGCGTAATACGGATATCAGTATGCTTGACAGAATGTCCCTGTTACTGCTTTGCTGTAAGGACTGTATAGGAGCCGTAAGTGTTGAACCGGTAGCTGAGGAGGAAAGCAGAAATGTGTAGATGCTTGTATTGTTACCGTCCCTTAGAAAAAGGAGAGAAGGATTTTCATGCCAAGTGCGCAAAGAAATTCTTTGGCACTGAGAGAGTCCCCGTTTTGGACTATACTTGTGGGGATTTGGAAAAATTGGCAATACAGCTTATCAAAGACCAGACTTCACTTACCGGCGTACAGCCCAAGCTGTCCTTACATCTTAACGAACATGAAGGGAGCCAACGGTTGACTATTGTGGGCCTATGGGGAGGCTTTATATGTAAACCTCAAGCGATACAATTCAAACAGATGCCCGAGACTGAAGACCTGACCATGCATTTGGCCGAATTGGCTAAAATCGACGTAGTTCCACATACGCTGATGCGCATGGCCGACAATAGTCTGTGTTATCTGACAAGGAGGATTGACCGTTCAGGTACTGATGAAAAAGTGGCTATGGAAGATATGTGCCAGTTGACCGAGAGACCGACCGAACATAAATATAAAAGCAGTTATGAACGTATAGCCAAAGCGATAGTACAATATTCTTCAATGCCCAAAATGGATGTGACAAATTTCTTTGAAGTTATATTGTTCTCATGGATTACCGGAAACAATGACATGCATCTGAAGAATTTTTCATTGTTTGAACCGCACGACGGCAATATACGTCTGACTCCGGCTTACGATATGCTGAACGCCGTAATCTTGAATCCGAAAGACGACGAGGAGCTGGCCTTGACCTTGAATGAGAAAAGGAAAAACCTGAAACGTCATGATTTTATCACCTCCGGTTTGACAATGGGGGTTGAGCAGAAGACTATTGAACGCCTTATTCAGAAATATATTAAGCTTTTGCCAGAAATGGAGGAAGTTATCGGCAGATCATTTCTGAATGACAAACTTAAAGACAAGTATGCTGAGCTGATTACCGAGCGTATAGACAGCATCATAGCAATAAATCATTAACTTTACACAGTATTTGAATTATGAAAGCGGTATTATATACATTGTTGGCCCCTCCTTATTCTCGGAGGCATCTGCATGGCTACTTGTCCGGACAGGGAGGCACATTCAGAGGCATTGAAAGATCTGGTCAATCAGGTTATTACCGCCGAATTGTCCGGCGAGGAGGAGGATGCGGACCTGGTGATGTTCGGTTCCATGATCGGCACAGGTCTCAGCGGGCTCGTCATCGACAATATGCTCAATGTGGAAGATTATTTGGTCTGCAGCATAGGAACCGCTTACCGCTTCAACTGAGCACCGCCTGCCTACCGGGAAGCCGCACCCTCCAGCTCGAGCAGCCTGCGCTTGACCTCGATTCCCCCGCCGTAGCCTGTCAGAGAACGGTCGCTGCCGATCACGCGGTGGCAGGGGACGAAAACCGAAAGAGGATTCGCGCCGTTGGCATTGGCGACCGCACGGACGGCCTTCGGCATACCGATGCGCCGCGCGATACAGCCGTAGGAGACCGTCTCCCCGTAAGGGATTTTCAGCAGCTCGCTCCACACCTCTTTCTGGAACTCCGTGCCCGCAAACAGCAGCGGCACATCGAACGCACGACGCTTTCCGGCGAAATATTCGTCCAGCTGCCGCGCCGCCTCATCGGTGACAGGCGACGTTTCCTCCACGAAACCCGCCTGCAGCAGGCGTTCCAGCCGCCTTTCAACGCCGGCGTGACGCCTTCCCGCCAGCCAGTCGCAAAGACAGAGCCTGTCACCATACGAGCCGAGCAGCAGGCTGCCGCACGGCGATTCGTATATTCTTGTCCGGATAATGTTCTTCATAATCGCTCCCTCCTGCCGCGGATTCTTGCAAAGTTAACTATTTTCGCCGCCATATCCGCTCCACGGCGATGGATTCTGGGATTATATCCTTATCTTGGAAAGGCACTGAAAACCACATGGCCATGACAAGCAAATATCATCTGACAATCCGGGAGCGCTACGAAGACCATAGCGAGGACGAGTTCACGGGCGGCGTCGCCGTATGCACTGAAGACTACGAGCACAAACTCGACCTTGACACGGCGAAAACCGGAGAAACCATCAACGTATCATACCATACGAACATCATCATACAATCTGTCACGACGGACCCCCTGACGGTGAAGCTCATCGTCAACCGAGGTTCCGGCTACGACGCGCATAAACCGGATTTCCCCGTATCCGTCACCCCCGGCAGCCCGGCGTTCGTCTGGGATCCGCTCAACACCTGCCACAAAACCATAAGCGTGGAGGCCGAAGAAGGCGAATGATGGCCGGCAAGGCGCAGCGCATGCTTCAATACAGCGGGCCGCGCATGTCCGGAGAATACACCGAACTGCCGTAGACATCCCGGATATAATCCTTGGAAGTCCGCAGGGTCAGCCCGTCCCCGGCGGTATAGACGAACCCGTCCCTTGTCGCCTTGCGGCGCGCCGCGTGCACCTTGCGCACGAGACCGCCGCCGAACAGCGCCGTCTCCGTAAAGAAACGACGCATGGCGACGTCGATATAGAAATTCGGACGATTGAGGAAAACCACCCCGAGACGGATTTCCGTCTCTCCGTCCACGGTCTCCTCGATCAGCGCCCACGACAGCCTGCAGCTCTCAGGTATATGAAAATAATACCTGATGAACGCCAGCGTATTGTACTTGAGTTTACGCATTATCGTTTTCTTCTGAATTTTTCCATTTCCATGAATTCATACCTGCATGAATCTATCAGAATACGTACCCAAAGTAATCAGATTATTCTGATTTTACAAGACCTTGCGGACAGCCGCCGATTTTACAACATATTAGTATTGACAGCATCTGCGGCCCGGGTCATCAATGCCGCGCTTGCGGTGTTCACCGGCCTGTTCTGCATCTTCCACATGGCCGAGCTCGTCAGCGAGTTCAACCCGGTGCAGCTGACAATCTTACCGGTGATGGCGGTCGTAGGCGTGCTGCTGGCAGTCGACTCGATAAAGGCAGCCAGGAAATGATTTTTTTCGTATCTTGAAGAAAATTCACCGCCATGAAAAAATTGATTCTGACACTGGCCGTCCTCTGCGGCAGCATCCTCGCTGCCACGGCCCAGCCCGACATCAACACGAGGAACTACGCTTTCGCGCTCACCCAGCCCGAATCGCCCGTCTTCGAAGGCGACAGCATCGTCTTCAAGGTCTACGCCCCCGAAGCCAAACGGGTCTGCATCACAGGTTCCTGGGAGAACTTCTACACCGAGAACCTCATGGAGAAAGGCGACGACGGAATCTGGACCTACAAGATCGCGATGCTTCCGCCCGAAATCTACCAGTTGGGCTGGTATTCCGAGCCGCTGTAGCCTTTCACTACTAACACATGATGCTGGGGCGAGACGCTGACGGTAATGGTGTCGTGCAGCGTGGAGGGCGTAGCATCGGTACGCCAGTTCACAGGGTTGATGCACATGGCGCAGGGGGCTGCCACCACGGGCTGGATGTAGCGCACGTCGGACACGGAGTTGTAGCAGATGGTCACGCCCGTGTCCGTGGCTCCCTGCGCCGGACGGATGTTCTCCGTGGCGAGTGTGTCGGCTGGTGTCACCTTATAGCCCAGCACGTAGGCCGCCACCAGACGGCGCGCCACGTCTGCGGGCATCGTCTTCAGCAGCTCCACCACCGCCTTGCCGCCCTGACTGAAGCCCGCCAGCACAAAGGGACGGTCGGGGTCGGGGCGTTGACGGAGGAAGGTGTCGAAGGCCGCCTGCACGTCGCTGAAGGCGGTGCGGAAGCGGTTGTTGATGGTGTCCTCGTTCAAGCGTGAAGAAAGCCGAACCCACGAGCACCGACAGCGCGAGGAACATCACGCTCAGCAGCAGGGAGCTCACGAAAACCGACACATACTTCTCCGCCGGGCTGGCCGGGACCATCATCCTGTATGCCACCAGGTCGCTGAAGAAAGCCCACCGAGGCGACGAAGGAGCACACCACCATCATCCTTTCGGCCACGCTCACGCTCTCCCCCTCCTCTCCGAAAATCAGCGAGAACAAGCATATCACCAGAACCGCTGCCGCACCCACCCGCAGCGTTCTGCCGATGTTCCGACCGTACATCTCCACCATCTGCAGACGGCAGAAAAGCATCATCCTCCTGAAACTGAAAGCCTCCATCATTCTATTCCTCCATTGATTACAGCATTAAACAGCACATCCATGGGAATCCCGCTCTCGCAGGCGTCTTCGTTTCTCCTGAGCACCCTGTACCCTCCGGCGCAGCTTTCGGCTACAATGCATCTTCGGCAGAAGACGAAATCCCGTAGGAATACCTGCGCGAAAGCTCGTCGACGGAAGCGCAGAACAATGTTCCGTCGTTCCTGAGCACCATCAGGTCGGAGACAATCCTGTCGACATCGGACATCACGTGCGTGGAAACCACCACCGACTGGCCGTCATCCAGATGCCTCATCAGCAGCCTGCGGAACATTCCGCGCGAAGGCAGGTCCATGCCGTTCAGCGGCTCATCCAGCAGCATGAGCCTCGCGCCCAGCGAGAGCAGGAAGCTGAACATGAATTTGTGCCTGCCACCGAGCGACAGCTGCTCAAGGCTCAGGTGCCCGGGTCTATGCCGAACTCCCTGAGGCAGTCGTCCAGCACGGCGCGGCTGAAGCGGGGATAGAACACGGAATTCAGCGAAACGAACTTCTCCAGGCTCTCGTTGCGCAGTTCGAACTCGGCCGGCATGAAGACCACGTCCTGAAGCGTCTCCACCTTCCTGTCAGCGACATTCTCCCCTCCGCAAAGGATTTCACCCTTCTTTGGGAACAGCAGCCCCGCCATCAACTTGAGCAAGGTGCTCTTCCCGGCTCCGTTGAGCCCGAGCAGTCCGTATATCCTGCCGTCCCCGACGGAGGCCGAAGCATCCCTGATCACGGTCTGGCCGTATTCATACCAGTACCATACATCCTTCAATTCAGTCATATCATTATGCCTTTTTGCACTGTACCACCGTAGCGATACAGTGCAAAGGTAATTATAAAAAACAGAAAAACAAGAGGCTGTTTTGACAAAACAGCTTCTACCCGCAATAATAATATTCCGCCACGAGCCGCGCTTCCAGCTTCGGGTCGGCCGCAAGCCGCTGCCGCAGGTCGCCGTCGCCATAATCGCGCAGTTTCTTCAAGATGCCGTCTATCATCAGCGGGGAGAATATGCCGTCGCGCTCATAGACGCCGCGCTGCCTCTCAAGCTGCGCCGCGGATTCCGCGCACGAGCCCGGAAGCTGGTCGAGAGCCGCCGCACGGGCCTCGCCGGCCTTCTTGTGTATGTCCACATCCACGTAGGTGCGCTCCGCAACCGCGTCAGCGTCCGGCATCTCCAGCCCGTACATGCAGGCTACGCAGAGCGCGGAAAGCAGCTGGTAGATGTCGGCGGAACAGTCCGCCGAGCGTATTTCGAAGGTCTGCTTCGACACGCCCGCATTCGCCGGCACGGAGCTGTCGGGCCCATTCACCTCGGCGAACATGTCTCCGCCGCCCGTCCAGCCGAGCGGCACGCGCACCAGCACGGAGCGGTTCCTGTCGCCCCAGCAGACGCTCGTCGGCGCCTCCTGATGCGGCACGAGGCGCAGGTATGACACCGGGTTGGCGTTGCCGAACGCGGTTATCGAAGGTGCGAGCGCCATCATGCCGGCAATCGCACGCCGTGCGGTCACGGAAAGGCCGCCGCCGTCATCCACGAGCACGTTCCTGCCGCCCTTCATGATTCTCATGTGGATATGCAGGCCGGAGCCCGCCTTGCCCGCGGTGATCTTGGGCGCGAAGCTCACGTCGAGCCCGTATTCCGCGGCGGTGTTGCGTATTATCCACTTCGCGAGCATCAGCTGGTCCGCGGCGTCAGCGACGTCCACCGGAAGGAACTCGATCTCGTTCTGCTCGTAGAGCCTGCCGTCGACCCGGAAATTGCCGACCTCCGAATGTCCGTACTTGATCTTCCCGCCGGCCTTCATTATGCGGTGCATGCAGTCGGTCCTGAAATCGTTGAACTTCGCGAACAGGGGGCCGACTCGTGATAGCCTTTCTGGTCGGTCGCCGGATACATCGCGAGGGCTTCGTCCTCGGGCGCCCACACATAGAACTCCAGCTCTCCCATGGCCTCGAATTCCATGCCTGTCCTCCTGCGGAAAGCGTCGCGCGCCTTCAGCAGGGTATATTCGGGGGAGCAGTCGAGCCGGCGGCCGTTCTTGTCGAGGAAGGCGCAGAGGAAACATGCCGTGGGACGGGAGGCGAAGGGGTCGAGGAACATGGTCCCGAGCCTCGGAATCACGTAGAGGTCGCTGTTGCCCGCCTCGATGAAGGGGAAGAGGCTAGAACCGTCCACCCTCTCGCCGTAGCGGAGAATCGACAGCAGATAGTCATCGTCGTTCACGGTGAAGTTCAGCGTCTTCAGCCTGCCGTCGGCGGCCGGATACATGAAGTTGACCATCTCGATGCCGTTGGATTTGATAAAATCCAGTGTTTCCTGAATATTCATGGTTGTTTTAGTGTTAGTGGTTTTCATGTCAGAGCACGGGGAACACCACCCGCGAGCCGTCCTCGCCGCCGACGAACACGGTCTGGTGAGCCTTCACGGTCTCGGCCTGTTCGGCCCAGACTCCGGCGGTGTTGGAGTGTACGGCGTATTCGGGGAACTGCGAGGACTTGATGTCCAGCCGCAATGCGTTCCCGGCCTTCACCGTCCACATTATCGGAAGCGCCTCTATCTCCAGCACCACCTCGTCGCCCCTGCGGTATTCCACCCTGGGCTTGAGCAGCCCGCCGCGGTAGCCGAGGGTCGCGATGGAGGTGCGCATGTTGTAGGCCTCGCCGGAAGGGGTCACCTCGCTGAGAGTGAATGCGAACGCCGTGTCGTCGACGTCAGTCTTCACCCTCAGGTAGACCTTCACGTTGCCGGCTATGGTCATGTCCTCCTCCAGAGGCTCGCTGACGAAGCTCAGGATGTCGTCCCTGTCGCCCGCCTCGCTCTGCAGGCGGCTTCCCGCCTCCGAAGAGGTGAACAGAGTCTCCCTCCCTCGGCGTAGACCGGGTTCTCAGGGTCGTAGACATAACCCACGGTCGAACGTCCCAGCGGGGCGGAAGGCAGAAGTCCGAGCACGTTCCACTTGTCTCCCGCAGGTTCGGACGAGAGATACATGGTCCTGGAGCGTCCGGTCTCCATAGGCCACGAATCGAAGTTCACCCAGCGGTCGGCCTCTATGTCGTAGACCCTGACCTCGCCGCGGGGCTCCTCCTTCTTCACCAGCAGCGAATAGAACCACTCGAACTGGTCGGCGTTGATGTCGAATTCCTTGGCGTTCTCAGCGGGCACATGGGTGGGCGTCACCTGGAAGGAATGGTTCCACGAGCCGAGAATCAGCCGGCTCTTCGCCTTCACCTCCGGCCTGAGCCTCTCGTAGCCCAGCACAGTCCCCTCCTCGTGGTGATCGAACTGCCCCGCAACTATCGTGAGAGGCACGTCGATCACATAGGGGATGCGCTTGAGGTCGGCCCACACGCCCGTATTCCAGTAGGGGTCGGTGTAGTCGGTGTGGGTGATCCAGTCGCGGTAGTACTGGAGCTTCTGCCCGAGTATGTTCACGTCCGCCTCGACCTGGGGGCGGTAGAGATAGAATCCGTAGTAATTCTCGCCCGGGGCCTGGCCGGGCTTCCTCTCCGGCTTCACTATGTCCTCCTCGGCGTTGTCGATGGCCCAGCCGGACATGATGTCCTCCCTGAAGAGGCCGCTGCGGAAGCAGGAGATGTGCCTGTCCACCCCGTAGTGGCTCAGATACATGCCCTTGACCTTGTCGGGTATCGAATCGCCCACGAGCCAGCCAGTCAGCGCGGTGTAGGAAGAGCCGAAGATGCCTATGTCGCCGCACCACGGCTGCTCCGCGAGCCACTCGTAGAGCGCGATGCCGTCGGCCCTCTCGTTCACGTTGGGCGAGAAGAAGCCCTCGGACCCGCCCTTGCCGCGGCAGTCCTGCTGGATGTAGCCTATGCCGTGGCGGGCATACTCCCTGGCGATGCCCACATAGTCACCCTGCCCCCACACGTAAGGGGTGCGCGTGACCACCATAGGGAAGGGTCCCTCCCCTTCCGGGAGATAGATTCTCGTGAGCAGCCTGACGCCGTCTTCGCCCGACGGCACCATCTCCTCGAAATATACATAGTCGTCGCAGACCCTCGGCGCCAGGTCGTCGAACATCCCCTCCTGCGCCGGAGCGGCGGCCGCGGTGGCGCACAGCGCGGCGCATGCGGCAAGAAACTTCCTGATTCTCATGTATGCAATATATCAATTATTCTCAAGAAAATCGCCGTTTTTGCGTATATTGGTCACACAAGGTACGTTCAACCATGGAAAAAGTCCGTCTGGGTGTGGTCGGCACCAACTTCATAACCGACTGGATGATTGCCGGGGCGAGGCAGGACAGCCGCGTCGAAATCTCGGCCGTATGCTCCCGCAGCATGGACAGGGCGCAAGCCTTCGCCGCAAGGCACGGCATACCGCAGTGCTTCACCTCCCTTGAGGAAATGGCTGCGAGCCCCGGGGTCGACGCGGTCTACATCGCCACGCCGAACTTCCGCCACGCCGACCAGAGCATCCTCTGCATGGACCACGGCAAGCACGTGCTCTGCGAGAAGCCCCTCGCCACCTGCGCCGCCGAAGCCGAAAAGATGATCGCGACCGCCCGCAGGCGCGGAGTCGTGCTGATGGAGGCCATGAAGTCCACCCTCAACCCAAACTTCACTGCCCTGAAGGCCGCCGTCGGACGCATCGGCACTGTGCGCAGATACTTAGCCTCCTACTGCCAGTATTCGTCGAGATACGACAGATACAAGGCGGGCGAACTGCCCAACGCCTTCAACCCGGCATACGCCGGCGGCGCGCTCATGGACATAGGAGTCTACACCGTCTACCCCATGGTCGCCCTCTTCGGAATGCCGCGGACCGTCCGCGCATCCGCCCTGCTGCTCCCCTCCGGAGCCGACGGCCAGGGCAGCGCGACTTTCGGCTACGACGGCATGGAGGCCACGATAATATATTCCAAGATAGCAGACTCCTCCCTGCCCTCCGAAATTCAGGGGGAGGACGGCACCGTCGTGGTCGACCACATCAACAATATCGGCCGCATAAGCCTCATTCAAAGACCAGCCGGCTCCGCCGGAGGACGCAGGCGCGAGAGCGCCGCGGCCGACCTGAGCGTGCCGGCTGACAAGGATGAATACTACTACGAAGTCGCCGAATTCACCGACCTCATATTGCACGGAAAGCCCGAGTCAGCCGTCAACAGCCACTCGAACTCTCTGTACACGATGGAACTGCTCGACGAGATACGCCGGCAGACCGGGATTGTCTTTTCTACTGACTAGAAAGCGAAGCCTACGGACACCTTCACGTGGCTTGAATAGGGCCTGTCCTCCCATCCGCGGGGAGTCTTGGCGCCGCTGGCCGCTGCGAAGGGCTTCTGGAGTTCATAGCCGAGCTTCAGGTTGAAGCGTCCGAGATCGACACCGACGGCGGGATTGAAGTAGAATCCGAGACCGTAGTTGGTGCAGTCGGCATACTCACCGAGCCTTACGCTCACGAAGGGAGAATCAAACTTGTCGAGGAAAGAATACTTCACCTCGGCGAAGACCGGAATGATGACGGAAGTCTTGTCTGCATAAACGGTGTCGAAGCCGAGTCCGATACCGCCGCCCACATACAGTCCGTTACCGAAGCTGTAGCCATGGGAGGTGGAGAGAACGAACTGTCCGGGATTCATCAGGCAAACTCCACGTCCGCCCTGTAATCCCTGCGGTAAGACCAGCTCTCCCTGCCGTCCTGTGCAGAAGCGAAATTACCTGCAGCCAGAAACATTCCAGCCGCAAGGATGCAAGCGAAAATTCTTTTTCATGATTTTAGGTTTTTAAAATTTATCACAAAAGATACCTTATTTTTCGCTCAATTCCCCATTTTCTCGAAAACTTTTCGCACGTCCAGCATATCGTGCAAAAGGCCGGTCGGAGATTTCCGGCCGGCCTTTCACAATGAATGCCAGTGCATTACTTGAATATCATCTGGGCGAACATGGTCAGATAGACCCTCCAGTTACGCCAGATATGTCCTCCGTCGGACTCGTAGAACTCGTAGGGATAGCCCTTCTCGTCGAGATAGGCCATGAGCTTGTCGCAGTTGGCCATCACGCCGTCGGCTGAACCGCAGGCGATCCAGTAGAGCTCGGGAGCGTTCTTGAACAGGTTGTCGAGAGCCTCACGCTGCGACTGCTCGGTCGGAGGAAGCACTCCTGAGAACATTCCCACATAGTCGAACTTCTCGGGATACCTCATCGACAGCGCACACGACTGGCGTCCGCCCATCGAAAGGCCGGCGACAGCGGTGTTCTCGCGGCCCTTGGCCACCCTGTAGTGAGACTCGACGAACTTCATCACGTCGGTGAAGCTATCTTCAATCTCCTTGGTGGAGTCGGACCTGGAGTTGGTCATCGTGGGCTGGAACATGTTCACCTCGTAGCCGGGAGCCGCCTGATTGAAGTAGACTCCGTTGGGCATCACCACGATCATGGGTTCGGCCTTGCCTTCCGCGATCAGGTTGTCCATTATCTGGGCCACGCGTCCGAGGTCGGACCACGCATCCTCGTCGCCGCCGGAACCATGGAGCAGGTAGAGCACGGGATACTTGGCCTTGCTGTCCTCATAGCCTGCGGGGGTGTAGACGGTCAGACGGCGGTCGGCTCCGAGAGTCGGGCTGTCGTACCACTGCTTGCTCACTGTTCCGTGAGGAGTGTCATGAACCTCGTAATACCATCCCTTGTCGCCCTCTTCCGCGCTGATGGTGAAGTAGCTGACCCATGAGGCCACGTCTCTCTTCATATAGACGTTGGAAGGGTCGAGCGTCTTCTCGCCGTTGACGAGGAAGGTGTAGGAATAGAGTTCGCCTTCGAGCGGAGCGGTGGTATAGCTCCACACTCCGTTCTTGTCCTGGGTCATCTCAGCCACGCCGTCGAGCTCCATGACGGTTTTCTGGCCGTCCCTCTCGAACTCGATCACGCGGGGAGGAAGGCAGTCGCTGGTCACCGACACCGTGATCGCCTTGGGGCTGTAGAGCCTGAAGGTGACGCTGTGGTCAGGATTGATCTCCGGAGAGACAAGTCCGGTGCCGGGCCCCAGGGCCTGCTGCTGGGCCGAAGCCGCGGCGGAGATCAGCAGACATGCCGCCGCAATTGATATTCTGTTCATCTGCTACTTGAAAAGAAGACGTGCGAAGGTGTTGAGATAGAGTCTCCAGTTCTTCCACTCGTGGCCGCCGTCGCTGGTGAAGAAGGTGTGCTCCATTCCGTTGCGGGTCAGGGCCTCGTCGAGAACCTCGGAGCCGGGCATTGCGAAGTCAGCGGTGCCGCAGCCGATCCAGTAGAGCTTGTAGCCGGCCTTCTTGATGCCCTGGAGGTCAGCGTCGAGATGGTCGCTCTCGCTCACGCCGCAGCTCATGGGGCAGATATAGTCGAAGGTTCCGGGAAGAGGGTGGTGGCGGAGATGGTGTGGCCGCCGCCCATTGACAGACCTGCGATGGCGCGGGCCTCAGGCTTCGCGATCACGCGGTAGTTCTTCTCGATATAGGGGATGATCTCCTTCACGAGGCTGGTCACATAGAGGTTGGCGTTGGCTTCGGTCCTGGGGAACTCCTTCACTGAAAGTCCCATGGTGCAGGCGGCCTGCTGGCCGGCGTTGCCGTTGGGCATCACCACAATCATAGGCTCGGCGAGACCCTTCTCGATCAGGTTGTCGAGAATCTGGGCTGCGCGTCCCATTGAGGTCCATGCCTCCTCGTCGCCACCGCCGCCATGCAGCAGGTAGAGCACGGGGGTACTTGGCCTTGCTGGTCTCATAGCCGTAGGGAGTGTAGACGGTCAGACGGCGGTTGAGTCCGAGCAGCTCGCTGTCGTACCACTTATAGCTGACGGTTCCCCTCTGTGAGCTCTCGAAATAGTTCTCGGAGCGCTCGCCGGGAACGAGCAGCATGTTGAGATAGCGGGTTCCGTCCCTCTGCACCATATAGTTCTGGGGGTCGTTGACAGAAACGCCGTCGACGAAGAAGTTGTAGGTGTAGATCTCGGGATCGGGGGTCTCGATGGTCACTGACCATACTCCGCCCTCGCCCTTGACCATGGGAATCCTGTCTCCGTAGCTGGGGAGCCAGCTTCCGTAGAGGGTTACGACCGTAGCATAATCTGCTGAAAGTCTGAAAGTTGTAGAGTCACCGGCAATCTCGGGGAAACAATCTGACGAGCACCTCCGAAATTGAAGTTCCTCAATTCCTGTGCGCCGGCCGATGCGGTCAGCATGGCCAGTCCGGCAATGATAAGAAGAATCTTTTTCATAACTTGGTTATTAGATCAAAACTCCAATAAAAGTTACGAATTATCCTTCGGAAATCCAACCGGAAAACAGGCGAATTTTCAGCCCGGCAGCAATTTTTCCAGCTCCTCGGCAGTATCCGCGCGAAAACTGCACTCCGCGGCCGCCTCCTGGGGGCGGAAACCCCAGCTCACCGCGATTCCGCAGATGTCGGCAGCCTTCGCCGTGAGCATGTCGGTGGCCGAATCGCCCACCATCACAGCCTTCTCGCGGAGCACCCCGGCCTTGTCCAGAATCTCCCGCACCACCTCCGGGTCGGGTTTCAGCGGAGCGCCGTCGCGGCCTCCGAGCACGGCGCAGAAATCCACCCCGGGGAAGAAGCGCCCCACTATGGTCTCCGCGCCCGCCTGGAACTTGTTGGACGCCACCGCGAGCTTCATTCCGGCGGCGGAGAGCCTGGCCAGCAGCCCGGTTATGCCCGGGTACGGGCGGGAGTGCACGTCGAGGTGCGACGAATAATATGTCACGAAGCTGTCCAGCAGCTCGCCGAACAGGCCTGCGTCTTCCTGCAGCGGCCGGGCATCGCCCGCTTCACCAGCTTGCCTATGCCGTTCCCCCCACCATCAGGCGGTATTCAGGAATTTCGTGCGGCGGCAGGTTCTTCTGCGCCAGGGCGTGGTTCACGGCCGTGCCGAGGTCCTCGATGGTGTCCACCAGGGTGCCGTCGAGGTCAAAAATCACAAGTTCGTATCTCATAGTTTGCAAATATAATCCAAGTTTTATATATTTGCAGCCTCAAACGGGGTATTAGCTCAGTTGGTAGAGCGTTTGAATGGCATTCAAAAGGTCAGCGGTTCGATTCCGCTATGCTCCACAAGAAGCAGATTCATGACAGCTTTCAGCAAGTATGATTAAGGACATCTATCTGGCAGCCGGCTGCTTCTGGGGAGCCGAGAAATATCTCAAGCAGATTCACGGCGTCGTCTCCACCGAAGTTGGCTATGCCAACGGCAACATCTTTCACCCCACCTACAGAGAAGTCAGCACCGACGTCACAGGCTACGCCGAGACCGTGCATGTCAGCTACGACACCGACCAGATCGGGCTCGAGCGCATACTCCAGATCTACTTCAAGGCTATCGACCCCACGAGCGTGAACCGCCAGGGAAACGACGTGGGCATACGCTACCGTACCGGTATCTGGTACACCGACAAGGATGACCTCCCCGCCATCGAAAGAATCTACGACAGGGTCAGAGGTGACATAGGGCAGCCCCTCGCAGTCGAGGTCAAGCCCCTCAAGAACTTCTACCGCGCCGAGGAGGAGCACCAGAACTATCTCGAAAAGCACCCCGGAGCCTACTGCCACATCTCCGATTCCCTGATGGAATTCGCCAAGACCGCCTCCGAAGCCTCAACGGACTAGAGCTCATGCAGTTCGTCCGCGTCCTCGTCCCCCTGCGGCTGGACTGGATCCCCGTCTACCGCTCCGACAGCCCGCTGCGACGCGGACAGACCGTCGGCGTGATGTTCTCAGGGCGCAGATACGCCGGCGTAGTCTGGGAGACCGGCGCCGACCCAGGCCTCGACAGCTCCCGCATACTCCCTGTACTGCCTGATACTGAAGATGTTCCGGACGTCACCCCAGCCGAACTTGAATTCTGGGAGTTCCTTTCATCCTACTACCTATGCTCCCCCAACGAGGTCTACCGGACCGCACGCCCCATGCAGATGCTGCGCGCCGCACGGCAGGAGCGCACGAGGACCCGGAAGCATCAGGAGCGCGCCGCAGCCGCACGCAAGGCCGCGGAAGACAGGATTGCCGGGCTCGAACAGCGTCTCGGCGCGGTCGAAGCCAGGCTGGCGGCACCCCACCGTTCGGAAAGCGTGGTCGCAAGACTGAACGGGCAGCGCGAGGAGCTTATATGCCGCCTGAATGAACTGCGCCGCAGCCTCCCTCTGCCTGCGGACACACCCCTGCCCCGCCCATGCAGACTGAATTCCACGGCAAACCGCTGGTGGTCAGCGGCGCCGGAAGGCGCAGACATTATCTCGAAGCCGCGGAGAAAGCCCTGCGAAACGGCGGCCAGGTGCTGATTCTCACCCCCGAAGCCGCATTCTGCCGCAGGCTGGAGGAATTCCTGCGGCCCGCCCTGGGCGAAAGGCTCCGGACAGTCGACTCTGCCGCACTGCGCGGACGCACTTCCGACGCCCTGCTCCGCGGAGAGAGCCTGGCGGTGCTGGGTCCCAAGGCCGCGGTGTTCCTGCCCTTCAGCAGGCTGTCGCTGGTGATAGTCGACGAGGAGCAGGACAGCCTCTACAAGCAGACCGACGCCGCACCGCGCTACAACGGACGCGACGCCGCGCTTAAACTGGCCGGAATCCACGGGGCCGCAGTGATTCTCGGCTCCTCCTTCCCCTCCCTCGAAACAAGATACAACTGCCTGAGCGGCAAGTTCGAAACCATTGCGGCACGCGGCGGCGCCGAAGGCCGGCTCGGCATCGTGGACATAAGCGCCGAAAAGCGCAAGAACGGCATGTCCGGCTACTTCTCGCGCAAGCTCGCGGCTGCGATACGCGCCGCCCGGGGGCCGGTGGTGCTCGTCCGCGGCTGGGAGAAGCCCGACGAACTCTCGGCTCAGAGCGCCTCACTCTTCCCTGAGCTCCGGCTCAGGACCATGACCCTCGGGGAGCTCAAGCACGAAGGCTGCCCCGGCGCGGCGATGATAGCGGTGCTGCAGGCCGACGCCCTCGTGTCCGAGGACGACTTCCGCAGCGACGAACGCGCCCTCCAGCTCGTGGCGCTGCTGCGCTCCTCGCACCGGAGATCATTGTCCAGACTTCGGTGCCGGAAAGATTCGACGGCAGCAGGACCGCGGAATCACTGCTGCAGGAACGCCGCCGCTTCAACTTCCCTCCCTACACCAGACTCATAGACATCCGCCGCGAAGCCACCGGCGAAATCGTGGAGAGGCATTTTCTCAAGCGCGGCCCCGGGCTCATCTCCGAAAAGAGACGCCTGTTCGAAACCCTCCCTCCCGGCACCTTCCCCGACGTCGACCCCGCATAGAAAAAGGGTGACCCGGCGGGCCACCCTTAGCTTTACCTTTTCCCCAGACTACTTGAAGAGCAGAGGAGCGAAGGTGTTGAGATAGAGTCTCCAGTTAGCCCATACGTGGCCGCCGTCAGACTCATAGAAGATGTGGTCGAGGCCCTGCTCGGTGAGAGTCTTGTCGAGAGCCTTGGATCCCTCATAGAGGAAGTCGGTGGTTCCGCAAGCCAGGAAGTAAAGCTTCACGCCAGCGTCCTTGAGAGTCTTGACCTGCTCTGCGGTGGCTGAACCAGCAGCAGAGAGAGGGCAGATGTAGTCGAACATCTCAGGATAGAGGATGGATGCGGTGATGGTGTGGCCGCCGCCCATTGACAGACCTGCGATGGCGCGAGACTCAGGCTTTGCGATCACGCGGTAGTTCTTCTCGATGAAGGGAACGATCTCCTCGCAGAGGCTCCTCACGTAAGCGTTCTGGTAGGCGGGGTCATTCCAGCTCATCTCCTTGTTGGGAAGTCCCATGGTGCAGGCAGCCTGCTGGTTGGGATTGCCGTTGGGCATCACCACGATCATAGGCTCGGCAAGTCCCTTCTCGATAAGGTTGTCGAGAATCTGGGCGGCGCGTCCCATTGAGGTCCATGCCTCCTCGTCTCCGCCGGCTCCGTGGAGGAGGTAGAGAACGGGATACTTGGCCTTGCTGGTCTCGTAGCCGTAGGGAGTGTAGACGGTGAGACGACGGTTGATTCCGAGGATCTCGCTGTCATACCACTTGTAGGAAACGGTTCCCCTCTGATTTGCGGGGAAGTAGTTCTCGGTGCGCTCGCCGGGAACCATGAGCATGTTGAGGTAGCGGGTGCCGTCGCGCTGAACCATGTAGTTCAGAGGATCGTTCACTGAAACTCCGTCAACCACGAAATTGTAGGTGTAGATCTCAGGAGAAGGGAGGGCGATCTTCACAGACCATACGCCGTCAGCACCTTTCTGCATGGGGATGGAGCCGCCCCAGGGGTTGGGCATCCAGCTGCCGGAGAGGTTCACTACGGTAGCATAGTTGGCAGAAAGACGGAAGGTCACGCTGTCGCCCTGGATTTCAGGTGACACGATTCTGGGTCCGCCGAAGGCGAAGTTCGCAAGCTCCTGCGCATTGGCAGCGCCTGCTGCGAGGGCAAGCCCCGCGATGATGGCAATTAATTTTTTCATAAAAACTGTTATGAATGTGGTTTTAGATCTTCATTGTCTTTGTGAGTCGGATGTCTTCTGAAGAAGCGCCCACCATGAACTGGGCCTCACCCTTGTTGAGCTCGAACTGATGCTTGTCGCTGTTCCAGAGCATGAGGTCCTCGGCGGGAACGGTGATCTCCACCTTCTGGGTCTCGCCGGCCTTAACGAAGATGCGGTCGAAGCCCCTGAGGCGCTTGGCGGCGTCGTCACCGCTGACCTTGGCGTAGATCTGGACCACCTCCTCGCCGTCACGTCCTCCGACGTTCTTGAGGTCGAAGCTGAACACGAAATTGTCGCGCTTCTTGTCGACCTTGAGGTTGGAGTACTCGAAGCTGGTGTAGCTCAGGCCGTAGCCGAAAGGATAGAGAGGCTCGCCCTCGAAGTACATGTAGGTGCGTCCGTTCTTGATGTCGTAGTCGAGGAGGTTGGGAAGGTCGAGGATGTCCTTGACCCAGGTCTGGGTGGTGCGTCCGGCAGGGTTGTACTTGCCGAAGAGCACGTCGGCCAGTCCGTTTCCGAGCTCCTGGCTGCACTGGGTGAGGTGTACGATGCCGGGAACATGCTCCTGGGTCCAGTTGATGGCGAAGGGGAAGCTGCTGATCAGAGCCACCACGGTGTTGTGGTTGGCCTGCCAGATCACCTTGATCAGGTCTTCGGTCTCCAGCTGGAGGGAGCGGCGGTCGAGAGCCTCGCGTCCGTCGCCTGCCACTGTTCCGTAGGCCCAGGGCGACTGGATTGACATCTGGTCCCAGTCGGGGCTGGTGGCGGGATGGTTGCCGACGCACACGATGCACACGTCAGCCCATTCGGCAAGCTTCTGCGCGGAGCCGTCGGAGTCCCATCTCTGGAACTTCACCTCCACGTCGGTGCCCTCCACCGCGGCCTTGATGCCGTCGAGAGGAGACACTGAATATGCGGGAAGAGCTCCGTACCAGTCCTTGAGCACCTTCTCGGCGCGGTTGCCGAACACGGCGATCTTCTTCACCTTCCTGGTGTCGATGGGCAGGATGTTGTCCTCGTTCTTGAGCAGAACGACCGACTTCTGGGTCACGAGCCTGGCCTTGTCCTTGAACTCCTGGGTCTCCCAGGGTGCGGTGTCGCCGAACTCCATTTCGTCGTAGGGACACTCGGCGTCAAGCAGACCGAGCTTGAGCATGGTACGCAGGTTGGACTTGGTGCAGGCGTCGAGAACCTCGTCGGAGATGTAGCCGCCGTCGTAGGCCGCCTTCACCTGGTCGAAGTTGAGTCGATGAACCTGGTCAGTCCGGCCTCCATCGCGAGCTTGATGGACTCGTTGATGTCCTTGGTGTAGTGGTGTGCGGAAGACATGAACATGAGCGCTCCGGCGTCGTCGACTATGGTTCCGTCCATTCCCCACTCGTCATAGAGCACGTCCTTGATGAAGTCGTGCGCCATGCAGGGAACTCCGTTGTAGCTGTTGTAGGCGGTCATCAGCGACTTCGCGCCGGCCTTGGCACCCTTCCAGAAACCGTATGAGTAGTAGTCCCTGAAGAGATCCTCGCCGAACTCGGAGTCGGTGGAATATCTGTTGTCCTCGTTGCTGTTGGCGAGGAAGTGCTTCATCAGCGAAGCTCCCCTCCAGTAGGTGGGGTCGTCGCCCTGTATGCCCCTGACCTCGGCGGCCACCATCTCACCCACGAGATAGGGGTCCTCGCCGAAGCTCTCCTCGGTCCTTCCCCAGCGGGGGTCACGGGCGAGGTCGGCGTTGGGAGCCCAGAGCACGAGGCAGTTGCGTCCGGTCATCTGGGAGTAGTACCTGGCCTCGTAGGACATCACGTCGCCCACGATATGGGCCATCTCCCTGTCCCAGGTCTCGCCTATTCCGTAGGCCTGGGGGAAGGCGGTGCTGTTGACCATCTGAGGCTCCTGCTTCTTCTGGCCTGCCGCTCCGCCCTGCTGGAACTGTCCGGCGAAGCCCATGTTGGGAAGCTCGTTGGCGCCTCCGCGCACTATGCCGTGGATGGCCTCGGTGCTACCGGGGTTGTCGATGCCCAGACGGGGCACGCCCTGGCCGACCACGGTTCCGATCTTCTCGTCCACGGTCATCAGCGAAACCGCGTTGTCGAGACGCTCATCCTCGGAAAGCGAGGGATTCTGGAACGGGTACTGGTAGTCCCTGTGCTCCCGCGAGGCTGAGCCGAGCAGGAGGGCGGACGCTACCGAAAATATTGTTCTTGATTTCATAGGAAGACTATTTATAGAAAACTTCGTCGAAGAAACGCTGCATGTCGGCTGCGTAGGGAACTCCGTACTGGGCGAAGGGTCCTGGTCCTCTGGTCGGGCTTCCAGTCGAAGAAGGCGTGGCCGGCTCCCTCCACGATCACGAGTTCCGCGGTCTGTCCGGCTTCATGCAGATGCTCCACGTATGCCTCGATGGGCTCGCGCTTCACGGTCCTGTCGAGGGTGCCGAGCACGAGATACTGAGGGATGGCGCGGTCCTTCACGGCGGGGATGTTGTCATCGGGTGCGATGGCCATCTGGGCCTCCACGGGGCCGTCACCGGCAAAGCGCACGAGGTTCTCCCTGTCGAACACGCCATAGCTGGGAGCCACGGCCTTCACGGCCTTGAGCAGGCTCTCACGCGCCTGGTCGGCGCTCATGCCGGCAGGCAGATAGGTGGGGAGGTACTCATATACGCCCTCGGTCTCGCCGAAGCCGCCGTCACCGACCCTCTCGATGAGGGTGCCCATGCAGGCTGAAAGGTGTCCGCCCGCGCTGTCGCCGGTAACCGCGATCCTGTCGGGGTCGGCGCCGTACTCGGCAGCATGCTCCTGGATGTGGAGCAGGGCTCCGAAGCAGTCCTCGATAAGGTCGGACATGGTGTTGGGAGTCTCGTCGCCGTCGAGGTTGCCCATCCATCTGTAGTCGATGCTGCAGACGACATACTTGCCGCCCTTGATGAGCTCACGTGCGAGTCCGCGCATGATGTCCTCGGTGTTGGAAGACCAGCCGCCGCCGTGGATGATCACGATGCAGGGCAGGTTCTTGGCTCCGTCGGGAGTGAACACGTCATACTTGAGGGGCTTAACGCCAGGCTGGGCATACACCACGTCCTGAATCACGCTGTAGCCGTCGAGACGCGACTTCTCCATGATGGAGGCGCCGAGTCCCATGATGTTGTTGTTCACCGTGACCTTGAACGCGGGCACCATGGATTCCTTGTACACGGGATAGAACATTCCCTTGTCGATGGAGAGCCAGTAGCCGCTGTCGAAAACCCAGTCGGGGTCGGTGACCTCGACCTTCACGTCGAGCACTGTTCCGGCCTTCACCACTCCGTCCTCGGGGACGGCGGGGGTCACGGTCACGCGGCCATGCTCGGGCTGCACTACCTTAACTGTGAAAGTATCCTGGGCGGATACGCTGCCGCAGAGAGCCATTGCAGCCGCGGCAGCTGCGAAGAAGTGGTTTAATTTCATGATTTATTGCTATTTGAAGATTCTCTGAGCAAGGTCGTAGAGGTTCTGACGCCATGCGGTCCATGAGTGTCCGCCGTCAACCTCGTCGTACTCGAACTTCACGCCGAGCTTCTCGAACTCGTTGCGGGTGTTGATGCCGTTCTGGTATGCGACGTCGGAAGGGCCGCCCTGGGTGAACACGAACTGCCTGAAGCTGGCGTTGATCTTGTCCACGTTCTCGGGAACTCCGAGCCTCGCGGCCTCGGCGGCGGGGTCGGCTCCGGGAGCGAAGCTGGAGGAGAGCACATATACATAGCTGAACATGTCGATGTTCTTGAGCGCGGTCTCGAGGGTCTCCATTCCGCCCATCGAGAGTCCGGCCATCGCACGGCTGTCCTTGTCGGTGAGCACGTTGTAGTTGCTCTCGATGAAGGGTATGATGCACTCTGTCATGTCCTCGGCGAAGATGGGCACCTCGCCCTGCATGTCGTCGGTGTGGATGGTTCCGTTGGGCATCACCACTATCATGGGCTTCATCTTGCCCTCGGCGAGAAGCTTGTCGAGGATTTCGCCTGCGCCGCCGACGGTGGGCCATGAGGTGTCGGTGTCACCGCGGCCGTGGACCAGATAGAGCACGGGCAGCTTGGGGCAGTTCTTCTCGTAGCCTGCGGGAGTCCAGACGCGCATGGTCCTGGTCTCGCCTATCACGCGCTGCTGTAGTAGCTCCTGACCGCCATCGAACCGTGGGGGATGTCCTTGTCGTAGGAGAAGAACTCCTCCCCGTCGGGCTCCACCACCGCGAGAGCCGAGTTCTGCGTGGTGGTCTCGCTCTTCGGATCGTAGACCTGAACGCCGTCCACCACGAAATGGTATCTGTACATTCCGGGCTTCACGTCGGGGATTCTGATGGTCCACACGCCGTTGTCCTGCTTCTCGGGCACTATTTTCTGCCCCCAGGGCATTATATCGCCCGTAAGGCTCACGTTCTCGGCCTCGGGGCGTAGATGCTGAACAGCACGTCGCCGTCGGGCAGGACGCGCACGCTTTTGAGAGTGTCGTTGGGAGTCCTCTGCCACTGCGCGGAAAGGGAAACTCCGCAGAGCAGGGCGGCAGAAAACAAAAGGAATTTTTTAAACATATTCGCTATCAGTTTTAATGTTCTGGTTTATCGCATACAAATTTCACAACATAATCCATATTATTTTTTTATTTGCGTTCTTTTATTTTTTCATTTGTTCATTATTCCAGACAATTTTTTTTATTTGTACCTTCGCAAAAATAAAAATAATGAGAAAGACATTCTTCCTTCTGATATTGTTCGCCGTCGGCTGCGGCCGACAGGCCATCTCCCCGGAAACCGAATCCGGGCGGAAGGAGGAGTTCACGGTCTCCTCTTCGATATCCAACAAGAAAGTGAACTGCATCGCCCAGGACGCCGACGGCTGCATCTGGCTCGGCACCTTCTGGGGCTCAACAAATACGATTCCTACAATTTCCGCCAGTACTTCTGCTACGACGACGAGGTCGGGCTGCAGGACAACCAGATCAACTCCCTGCACCTCGACAGCCGGGGGCGGCTCTGGGTGGCCACGGTCAACGGCATAGCCATCAACTCCGGCGGCGACGGATTCCGGCGCATCCCCGACTCCTTCACCGACAACCGCAGCATGTCCGGGATACTCGAGACCGAGAGCGGCGACATCTATTTCACCGACAACTACTCGCTCAACCGCTACGACCCCGCCAAGGACTCCATACTCAGGGTGCTGCCCGCCCGTGACTCCTCCATGGTCAGGACGCTTCTTCACCGGCCCCGGCGACGAAGTATGGGGCGTCCAGGGCAACGAGATCGTCCGCTTCCTCGGAGGCGACGGCGAGAAGTTCAGCGCCAGCCTCCGGCTATGGCCTCGCGCGTGTTCGACACTCCCAACGGCAACATCTGGATAACCGACGGAAGGAAACTAGTGATCGTCAACACCAGGACCAGAGCCTTCGTGGACGTACCCGGGCCGGTGGCCACGGAAAGCGAGATACGCTCGGGCTACATCTCGTGGATTTTCCCGATAGGCGACTACCACCTGCTGTTCATCATGCAGAACGGCAGATTCTACCTATATAATTCACGCGAGAACCGGCTGATGAGCGGCGACGACCCCGACTTCCCCTTCGAACTGCCGCCCTTCACCAACATCTCGGCCATATTCCGCGACTCCGACCACAACATCTGGTTCGGCTCCGAGACCAGGGCTTCTTCGTGGCGCGGCGCTACCGCGACCTCTTCAACTCCGAAGACTACAGGGTTTCCTTCCTCAAGGACAAGACGGTGGCCTCGATAGCCTACCAGGAGCAGAACGACGTGCTGATAATCGCCACCCTCAACGACGGGCTCTACCTCTACGACCGGCGTTCCGCCACCCACACCCACCTGCCCGACACCGAAGCCAGCAGGGTGCTGGTCGACGGCGACGGCACGCTCTGGACCGTCAGCAAGTCGCTCCGCTTCCTGAGCGCCTGGGAGGTTTCCCGCACGTCGCTGCGCAAGAAGAAGGATTTCCAGGTGCGCTTCCCCCTCTCGATGGCCGCCGACTCCGAAGGCACGATCTGGCTCGGCTGCCCCTACGGAGTCGTGCAGTACCTGAAGAAGGGGGCGGAACAGGTCAGCACCGTACCCGGACAACCCTACAGCACCTACACCTTCACCCCCGGCATGCTCCCCCTGAGCGACGGCAGGGTGCTCGTCTGCTCATTCGACAGACCGGTCAAGATCATCGACAGAGAGCTGCACAGCCGCGAAT